>Ga0070741_10000342_pt1 | contig 174500 bp, 158 predicted proteins | sample Coa_R1_4_FD_66440 | JGI IMG/M metagenome (GOLD analysis project Ga0070741, IMG submission 66440) | Surface soil microbial communities from Centralia Pennsylvania, which are recovering from an underground coalmine fire - Coalmine... | ecosystem: Environmental > Terrestrial > Soil >... | reverse complement strand
TCTTTTTTCTCTCCTGCCGCACGTTTTCAGCCATGATTTTTCCGCCTCCCGGGTAGTTTCCCGGCGAGATTACCTCAAACGGTCCCGCCAGTTCACTGAGTCGCACTTTTAATCACACCCCGGGAAACCGGCATCAGGCTCGCAGCTTGACAAACTCGGATGTGATGAAAGAGCTTACTCCGGATGGAAGAATTGACAGCAGAAGCTGCTTCACTTTACGCCCGGCGCACAGCAGACACTCTCATCTCTTCTTACCGCGTCACCGGAATCTATCTGAGAGATGCCGTCACGATGCTTTGCGAGATGGCCGCGCACGACGAACCGGACATCGCCCGCGCGGGCATCGAAGGTCTGTTCCCGCAGCTGGTCGAGCGGCTCAACGATTCATTCGAGCCGGATTATTGCGCGCTTTACGACCGCGTCTTCGCTCAGGTGATCGAATTCTGTCGCCGCCGGCCTGAGGCGCAGGCGCTGGACGCGGGTCTGCGGCGTTTTGGCCTGGGCAACGAAGCCGATATCCTCGCGCGCAAAGCTGGATTGCGAGCCGCTGCCGAAAGACGCCCCGACTGGCGAAAAGTCAGAAAAGTAATTGTGCTGTCGAGAGTAACTCTGGGCGCGGATGTCTCCATCACCAGTGTGATTCTGTCGGCGCTGAAACAAAAGCTGCCCGATGCCGAACTGGTCCTGCTCGGCTCAGGCAAGCTTCGCCAGCTCTTCGGCGATCCGCGCGTGCGAATCCGCGAAGTCGCTTACGAACGCGGCGGCAGTCTGATCTCGCGGCTGAATGCCTGGCTGGAAGCGGTCAGGGCGGTTGACGACGAACGGCGCGGGTATGAGGCTGATGAGACGCTGGTAATTGACCCTGATTCGCGGCTGACACAGCTTGGACTGTTGCCGGTGATTGAAGGCGACAGGGGGTATTTTTTCTTCGAGAGTCGGAGTTACAGAGCGCCTGAAATCAGACGCCTCAGCCAGTTGACCGAGCGCTGGGTGAAAAAGCTTCTCGGCATCAGCGCGCAGGTTTTTCCTGCTGCTGCTTTGCCGGACGAATACCTGACCTCAGGTCGGGAGCTGTGTCAGAAGTTGCGGAGGGGTGGGGCCGGGCATCTGGTCTCTGTCAGCTTCGGCGTCGGCGGCAATCCGCGCAAACGAATGCCCGATCCGTTTGAGGAAATGCTGACTGAGAATCTGCTCGCGGATTCGACGCTGATCATTGACAAGGGCGGCAGTGAAGATGAGCGCTGTCAGATCAATCATCTGGTTGAAATGCTGACGGCGCGGGGCCGGAGAATAGTCGAGCTAAATGAAAACAATATCAGCGTCGTGCTGATGGAAGATTCGATCCAGGCAGATGTCATAACCTGGGATGGAGTCATCGGGGCTTTTGCCGGACTGGTCGCCGCCGGCGATGAATACGTGGGCTACGATTCTGCCGGGCAGCATATCGCGGCGGCGCTCGGCGTCCCGACGCTCACGATCTTCATCAATTCCGGCTCCGATCTGTTTGCCGAACGCTGGCACCCGCACGGGCCGGGAAGCATTCAGGTGCTGAAGGTGGAACCGGGGAGTGGTGGAATCCCGGAGAATGAGGTGAAAAAAATTCTGGCCGAGGCACTGGCGACGCATCTTAAGCTGCGGAATCGCACCCCGTGAAACTCGGGCCGTGCGGTCAAAAACAGTGCTTGACGCGGGGTTCTTCCGCGTTGATACTTAACGAAATTTGCCAGCGGCAATTCCCTTTGCCGCCGCAGTATTCGTCGGATTCGGTTGACAGCCGCGGCTTCAGACCTGAATTCAGAGCCAGTAAGTTTTGTCCCCTGAGTTAATCGCAGTGAAAAAAGAAGTACCCGCCATCCTGCCCCTGACACTTCGTCAGATTCTGACGTTCTCGACGTGGATCCTGCTGCTTTCCGGCTGCCTGTTGCTGTTGATCAGTTGCAGCAACTCACGCCCCACACTGGTCACATTTGCCAGTTCGTCCGCGACAGATTTTGCCGTCAGCACGCCGCGCGCTAAAAACGATTCATCGAGCTTCTCGAAAAACTTCTTCTCCGCGTTCCCGCTCGTCCGGGTGCAAATTATCGGAAGTGATAGCGATCAGGCGGCAGGCGGTAAGTCCGGGAAGGAGGCTGACGGCGAGGTGCTGGAGTTTCTCTTTGACACCGGCAACGCCGGCCTGAGCGTGGTGGACATCAGCGTCGCCCAGCGTCTGGGATTGAAGCCGACGCCGTCGGGCAGCATCAGCTTTGCCGGGGTCACTCTGCCGACGCTGCGCGCCAAAGCGGATCGCGTGCAGCTTTTCAACCACGGCAGGGCCGAGCGGCGGTTGCAACTGCGCGACATCAACTTTCAGGTGGTTGACTTAACGCCTTTCGCCGAACTCGCGGGGCGGCGCGTGGACGGGATACTTGGCTACGACGTGATTCGCCGCTTCGTCACGACGGTGGATTACCAGCGCCAGACAGTGATCTTTGGGAAAGAGACGGTCATCAGGCCACCCGCCGCGACGGCTTCCCCGTCACCTGTCGCCGGTATCGCCACGTCAGACAAATCATCAACAGAAAGCAGCTCCGGGGTCAGCAAACAGGGCAACCGAATTGTGATGCCGTTTGAGCTGCGTAACGGCTGGATCGTAGTGAAGACGCAGATCAACGGCAGCCTTCAGGAAGAGATGATCCTCGATACGGGCGCTTCGATAACAACTTTCACTCAGGAAAAAGCGCGGCAACTCAGCTTCGACGTCAGCAGCGCGCGTCCGACGACGCTGATGCTGCCAATCGGCAGGCTGACTTATCTGCCTCACCGGTTGCGCGAAATCGAATTCGGCGGGGTGAAGCTGGACAATACGGCATCGGTGGTCGTTTCGACGCGCGACGGGCTGTTTACCGCCGGCACCGGGATGAGCCTGCTCGGCGCGAATGTGCTGCGGCGCTTCCTGCTGACGATTGATTACGGCCGCCGCCAGCTGACGCTTGAACGCTACGCCGGGTTTGAAAGCGATCCGCACGAATACACCTCCATCGGCGTACTGCCGATGCTGCGTGACGGGCACTTTTATGTTTCAGGCGTGGTTAACGGCTCGCCCGCTGATGATGAAGGGATCGAGATCGGGGACGAGATAGTTCAGCTTGACGGGCGGGCGATGGATGCGTATTCATTCAGCGAACTCGCAGACGCGCTGCGCGGCCCCGACGGCTCCCACCTCGACATCACCGTCCGTCGCGGTCTGCGCACGATTGAATTGCGGTTGAAACGAGTCAGGCTGCTGTGAAAACAATCAAGGGAAAGGGAGGTCTGAATTGATACTCCCTTTCCCCTTTTCCCTTGTCTCCTTATCTCCCTTTCCTCACTTGATCTCAATCGTCACGTTGTCCTGACTCTTGATGGTTCCCGGCCCAAGCACAGTCAGCTTGAGTGTTCCTTTGGCAAGGTCTTTGGGAAGGATCGCGTTGATCTGATCCAGACCTGCGAGCGCGAAGGTCGGCTGTGCCCCGACGTAATTTGTCGCGAGCGTCACCGGGGTGTCTGTATCTTTCTGAACCTGAACTGTGACCGCGCCCGTTGCTCCGTTTCGCCAGCCAGTGCCGTAAATGATCAGATAGCGATCCGGTGTGTCACCTGTGCTGACCTCACAAGGTGGCTGTGTGATCGGAGCTGTTACCATACCGTCTGGTGCCGTCAGGACAGCCAGACATTGTGCCGCCGCCCGGCCCGTTCCGGCGCTGGTGACGGTGTAAATCGCGGGCGCGATGTCCACGACCTTGACCTTGCCTTTCGACAGCACGCCGTTGTTGTTGACGGTAAAATCCACCGAATCCGCCGCCGCAACGCCGGGCGGGAACTGGAAGTTGATCTGTCCCGGCGAGACGAAAATCAGGCGCGCCCCGACGCCCGCCACCGTCACGCTGACGCCACTCAGATCGAATGGCAGGTTGGCGCTCGTGGCGAAGTCCGTGTTGTTGGAAAGATAGGTCCCGAAAATGGAGCCGGTCGCCCCGCGCGCGATCATCGTCAGAGCAGTGGCCGGCGAGGCCGGCTCAAAGCTCGCCGCATTGACTATCGTGGCCGGGTCCGCATTCACGCTGGTGATCGGCCGGATGAGCGTCTGGAAGATTTCAAAGGTGCGATCACTGTTCGTCCCGACCACGTCGGAGCTGGTGTGGAAGGTGATCAGATTGCCGGCATCATTGATCCACGAAACCGGCGTGTTCTGACGCTGATCAAGAAAGCGGCCTGACGGCTGGGTGAAAGTCATCTGACGGAACTTCAGGCTGGCAGGGTTGGTGATGTCCACGCGAAAGACTTCGCGGTTGCCGGCCTTGTTGTCGGTTTTCGGGTCGGTCGTCACCGGGGCCAGATCCAGCACCGACCCGAAGGTGATGAAAGTTCCGGCGTCGTTGATGCCGGGCAGAAAGTTGGCATCGAGCTTGTCGAAATCTTCAGTTGTTGGAGGGTCATGGGCCGGTTTCTGATCGGTGATCTGAGTGAAGGCTTTCGTAACCGTGTTGTAGAGGAAAACCTCACGAGTTTTATCTGCGTTTTTGCTCGCGTCAAAGTTGCCGCTCGATTCAAAGACCAGCAGCGAGCCGTTATTGTTCAGATGACGTGCGCTGAGCGTCAGAAGGTTGACCACAGGGTTATTCGCCAGCGCGTCTGAACTGGTGGTGTTGGTTACCTGTGTGACTGTATTAGCGGCGTCTCCGATTTTGTAGACGAAGATTTCGCCATTGAAATCCTTATTGTTGACTGTCGCACTCGCCAAGGCATAGTCAAACCCGGAGAGGAAGGCCAGCACCTTTCCATCACCGCTCAGGAACGGGGCCGCGTTGAAACCTTTTACCGTCACGCCGTCAACCGTCGCTTCAGAATCGAGCTTGCTGGTGACTTGGAAGACCGGATCAACAGCGCCGACGCGGTAAAGATATATTTCAGAATTGCCATCCGTGTTGTTGATTGTCGCGGATGAATTGCTGGCGGCAATATTTCTTGTCGAGACGAAGGCGATCACCTTTCCGTCGTTGCTGATGGTCGGCGTGTAGTTTTCAAAAATTTCCTTTGATGACTTTGAATCGTTCGAAGTGTTGGTGATACGCTGAAACGTCGCAGTTGTCGCACCGCGTTCAATGAAGGCAAGAAAGATTTCCTGATTACCGTCCGGGTTGGGGCCTGCAAGCGAGGGGCTGTTTGATGAGAAGGCAATGTACCTGCCGTCGCCACTGATCACCGGGGAATTGTTCGAGACTTTGAAAAACACTTTTGTGCTATCTGCCGGGTCAGGCTCATCCTTTGTTTCTGTTATTTGAATAAGCTGCTGTGATAGCACATCGTACATAAAGATTTCCTGATTGCCATCCTCGTTTCCGCGTCTGAAGGTGCCGTCAGGATTCCTGATCATTACGAGATCAGCCGTTGACTCGAAGACGAATCTCAATCCGTCGTTGCTCGCGCCGCGCAGGATCAGGTCATTGGCGTTGGTATCGGTGCGCTGAAATGATGAAAGCTGGTCGGTCTGGGCTGATGCGTACTTGAACTGGCCGGAAAGACAGAGAATGACCAAGGCGAATACGGGACAGAGGATTCGTTTCACGCGGAATAACTCCTTATCGAAATTTTCAGAAAGCGTTCTGAATCACGCCTGCGGATTGGATATGAAAGCAGACCACTGATTTGCCGATGGAAACAAGCGACGGATTATAGCTGAGGGGTTCGCCGGTTGTCGAATTATGCGGGCCCGGAAACAAATTCGGGGATGCGCGAACTGACGCATCCCCGAACATCGACCCGCCAGCGACGAAACATTCACTACGCCGCTCTGGGGCTCACATACTGATCGTAATGGCGCGCCGGTTCCCAGTCGCGAGTCTCTTCGCTGACCGGTTCCGGGAAGCGCTCTTCCAGATTCACAATCTCGACGGCTTCAAGGTAAACCCGATCCAGATTTTCAGGCGGGAACCCGTTCCGGTAACAGGCTGAGACGTGACGACGGACGACCTCCTCAACCTTGTCCCGCTTCTCGCGGGGCAGTTTGTGCATCATCTTCAGAGTATCAGTGGAAACCTTCATCTGCTCTTCTCCCTTCCTTCAGCAAATCGGTGGTTTTTTATGCCCTCATTCGGTCGCGGATTGGTACTGAATTTACGCTGAGACTGAATGTCAGGTTCCACTTCTTTAATCTGACTCCGTGTCTGTGGGAATGACCCGACAACATTCTGCCTTCAGAATAAATCCCGAGGATTTGTGAGAAAGCACAGCTTAGAACGGAGTTTGCCGCCCGCAGTTGCGCGTGAAAAAACTGAAAGCGTAATTATTTTTAGCTAATAAGTTCAAGCTCTATTCCTGCCCTAACTGCTTTGAGATCCCGTCCGGAGGCGGGGCTTGACGTACCGGAAATGGTTAAGGCAGACTGCCATCGGTCGTTTTCGGCGGCAGCTCCGGCTGGTTTTTTTGTTGCCCTCGAAACAGAATTGGAAATTCATGCCGAAGTTCGAATACCATATTTTCGTCTGCACCAACCAGCGTCCCCCGGAAAATCCGCGCGGCTGCTGTGATCCCGAAGGCCTCGGGGCATTGCAGCTTGCCTTCAAAAAGGAGCTGGCCGTGCGCAGATTGAAGGGAACAGTCCGCGCCAACAAAGCGGGTTGTCTGGATCAGTGTGATCGCGGCCCGACGGTCGTGATCTACCCGGAAGGCTGTTGGTACGGCGGGGTGAGAATTGAAGATGTCCCTGAGATCATTGAATCACACATCATCAATGGGGTGCCGGTGGAACGCCTGAAGATGAAGGATGAGTGAGTCAGGCCTTTGTCCCCCTGACCTGCCGTCTTCACCACCGGTCTGGTATTGGCTGTTCTATGGGCTATAATTACCGCGTCGAAATCCCCCGGTACAAGTTCCTTCTTTTCGTGCGTTGACGACCACGCTTCGTTCAGTCGTTATTTACTGGAGAAGCCCGCATGTCAGGTTCTGTAGCACAGGCTCTGGCCCGGGAACGCGAGCGGTTGCTGCTGAGGTTATCGGCACAGCTCAAGTCCGAGCAGGAGAAGAATCAGCGGCGGCGGATTGCGGTCAGCGACCTGCTGGGTGAGCTGCCGCGCCTGTTCGATCTCGTCTGGCAGGAGCTTGAGGCTGAGACGCCGGAAAAGGGCCGGCTCAAATCCTCAACCGTGGCGCAGCAGCACGGCGCGCGGCGCGTCGAGCAGGGCGTCGAAGTCGGCCTGCTGTTCCGCGAATTCAGCCTGATTCGCTCTCTCGTCGAAGAAGTGATCCGCCAGCACGCCCCCGCGCTCAGTAAGGAAGAGTTGCTTGAAACGCAGTCGCGCGTTGGCTCAATCATAGAGCGCCTGCTTTACCTTTCCGTCAGCACCTACACCCACAAACAGACGCAGGAACTGAGTGATCAGGCGCGGCGCGACCCGCTGACCAGACTGCTCAATCGCGCGACCTTCGACGTTGCGCTGAGCGATGAGGTGGATCGGGCACAACGCTACAACCGTGACCTGTCGGTGGTGCTGCTCGACGTGGACCGCTTCAAGCAGGTGAATGACCGCTTCGGCCACCAGGCCGGCGATGAGGTGCTGCTGAGCGTCGCGCGCATGGTGCAATCGTCGCTCCGGCACAGTGACACGGCGTTCCGTTACGGCGGCGACGAGTTCGCGGCGATCTGCCCGGAGACGCCCGGCGAGGTGATGCAGGGCGTGATGCACCGCGTCGAGGTGAGTGTCATCAGCTATCTGGCAGATTCTCCGGTTTCCGAAGAGTGCGGCATCAGCTGGGGTGTGGCTTCATACCCTGCCGACGCGACCAAAGTCGCCGAACTGATGCGCATTGCCGACGAGCGCCTCTATGAATGCAAGAAGCAGCACCATCAGCGGCTGGACGAGCAGAAAACTCTGGCGGGTGAGAATGCAGGATAAGCGCTCGTGAGGAGGAAATAACTGCTTCAGAATCGTCTTCAGCGAACAGCGGGTGGAAGCGGGAACCGTCCAATACCCGCCGCTCGCTTCACCACTCCTGAATCACACCGAAATGACCTGAATCTCAGGGTCGACGTCCTGCTGGAGCATTGATTCAATCGCCATCAGCGTCCCGGCCATCGAACTCGGGCAGCTGCCGCAGGCCCCCTGATAGCGAATCGTCAGCGTCTTGTCATTCAGGCTGATGATTTCCAGCCCGCCGCCGTCGCCGGCCAGCCCGGGCCGAATCCTTTCATCCAGCAGCGCATTGATCCGGTCGAGCAGCGGATTTTCTCCGGGCGCGGCCAGCGGGGCCGCGCTGGCCGCAGTCACCTCAGACGCCGCCGGCGCCGAGCGGATCGGTTCGGCCAGCCTGCGCAGCATTTCCTCCCAGCCCGCTTCGTCATCCTTGTTGACGGTGATGAAGCGATCCATGTAAAAGACCGAAGTCACATTGCCCACGGCGAACAGCGATGAAGCCAGCGGGTCGGACTGGGCTTCAAATTCATTGGTGTAAGAACGCGAGGCCCCGATGGTCACCGGTTCCCTCAGCACGAACTTCACCGCGTTCGGGTTGGGAGTGTATTCAATGTCAGCAATCTTCGGCATAATGTCTCCTTCAATTTTCTATAACTCATACTGTCTGCAAGTCGGCAGTAATAAAAACCAAGTATACAGGCGCACGGCGCCGTTGTGAAAGCGACGCCCGAAGAGCGGGAGGGTGCAATGAAATCTCACACGAAGTATCTGGTCTTCGAAACAAAGAAGCGGCGCGATTACATCAACATCACTGACGAAGTTACGCGCGCCGTTCACGAAAGTAATGTCAGGGAAGGCCTCGTGCTAGTCTCGGCGATGCATATCACGGCGTCGGTTTACGTCAACGATGCCGAGGACGGGCTGATCGCGGATATTGATGAGTGGCTGGAAAAGCTGGCCCCGACGCGCCCCGATTACCGCCACCACCAGACGGGCGAGGATAACGGTGACGCCCATTTGAAAAATCTGCTGCTGCACCATCAGGTGTTGCTGCCGATTACGAAGGGAGAGCTTGACCTCGGCACGTGGCAGCAGGTTTACTACGCGGAGTTTGACGGGCGGCGGCGCAAACGAGTGATCATCAAAATCATTGGCGAATAAAATACAGGCATCAATCAAAGCCCTGCATGAAAAATTTCTTCTGGCTGATCGTAACTGTACTGATTACTCTCCCCTGGATTTTTCTGGAGCTGACCGGGAGAGGGCATTCGATGAATCCCGCGCTCGTTTCCGTGATCTCGGGCGTGGCAATTGTGGGTGCCGCCTTCCTGCTGAGCTGGGGCGCCGAACTGTCAGAGCGCGACATCCCGCGCTCACTGGCGCTGATCGCACTGGCACTGATCAGCGTGTTGCCGGAATACGCCGTTGACCTGCACTTCGCCTGGCAGGCGGGAAAGGATCCCGAGTACAAGGCTTTCGCTGTCGCGAATATGACGGGCGCGAATCGTGTGCTGATCGGCCTCGGCTGGTCGCTGGTCGCAGTGGTTTATTACTTCAAATACGGCCGGAAAGAGATCCCGATTGACCGGTCGCAGGGTCTGGAACTGAGCCTGCTGCTGCTCGCGACGCTCTACTCACTGGTGATCCCGCTCAAGGGAACGCTTTCGTGGGTTGACATACTGGTCTTCTTCGCGATGTTTCTCTATTACGCGGGCCGCGCGGCGCGGGGAGAGACCCACGACGAAGACTTGGGGGGCATTGCGGGGGCGATTGACCGCAGGCTGGGCAACGGCGCGCGGCGGGCCGTTGTCCTGGTGATGTTTGCTTATGCCGGATACGCGATCTGGCTTTCAGCCGAACCCTTCGCCGAAGGGCTGGTCTCGACGGGCAGGAGTTACCACATAGATGAATTCCTGCTGGTCCAGTGGCTCGCGCCGTTCGCCTCGGAGTCGCCGGAAGCCATCATCGCGCTGCTTTTCGCACTCAAGGGTAAAGGTTCGACGGGATTGGGCGCGCTGATCTCATCGAAGATCAATCAATGGACGCTGCTGGTCGGCGCGATCCCGCTGGTCTACGCCGTCTCGAAGGGCGGGTTGGTCGCGATGGATCTGGACCACCGCCAGAAGGAAGAGCTGCTGCTGACTTCGGCGCAGTCGCTCTTTGCGGCGGTCATTATTTCTGATTTCAGTTTCGCCCTCTGGGAAGCGTTGCTGCTGCTCATCCTCTTCCTCGCCCAGCTGCTGCTGCCGGATGAGAATGTCCGCTTCTACTTCAGCCTGGGCTACCTGATCCTCGCGGTGGCGCTGCTGGCCGCCTCAAAGACGCGGCGGGCGATGTTGTGGCGGGCGCTCACACTGAAGGGGTGAGAGAAGCGGCACAGAGGGTGATCAGGCTCCGGTTGCCAGTCGCATAATTGCCTCTTCAGTCGCGCCGTCGCCCGGCAATTCGCCGGCGACTCTGCCTTCATGAAACACCACGATGCGGTCGCTCATGCCAAGGATTTCAGGCAGCTCTGATGAGATCATAATCACCGCGCCGCCTTCACGAGCGAATCGGCGCAGCAGGTGATGGATCTCCGACTTGGAGCCGACATCCACGCCGCGCGTCGGTTCATCAATGACGAGTACGCGCGGCTTCGTCGCCAGCCATTTCGCCAGCAGCACCTTCTGTTGATTCCCGCCGCTCAATGTGTCTACCTGCTTTTCGCCGCCGGGAGTCCTGATTGACAGGGCGCGGACGAATGAATCGCTCAGCTCGCGTTCCGCCACGTGATTCATCAGGCCGTTGCGGCTGACTGCCGTGAGGCTTGAAGCGACGATGTTGGCGCGGACGCTCTGCCGGAGGAACAGACCCTGCTCCTTCCGGTCTTCGGGCGAATAAACGATGCCCCGCGCGATCGCGTCACGCGGCGAGTTGATGCGCATCAGCCTGCCGTCGAGCAGGACTTCCCCGGCGTCCGGCGGCGCGTAACCGACCGCCGCCATCATCGTTTCAGTCCGCCCCGAGCCGATCAGCCCCGCGAGCCCAAGGATTTCGCCGCCCCGCACGCTCAGGTTCACGGCACGACATTTGCCGCGCGAAGTCAGCCCGCGCAGCTCAAACATCACGTTGCCGACCTTTGACGCCTTCGGCGGATAGAGGTGATCCAGTTCGCGGCCGACCATCATGCGCACCAGTTCGGCGGCGTCGGTTTCAGCGCGTTCGCGCGCGCCGATGAACCTGCCGTCGCGCAGCACCGTCACGCGGTCGGCGATGCGGAAGATTTCATCCAGCTTGTGCGAGATGTAAACGATGGCAAGGCCCCGCGACTTCAATCGTTCGATCACGCGGAAAAGCAACTCCACTTCGTGCGCCTCAAGCGACGACGTCGGCTCATCCAGAATGAGCAGCTTCGCGTTGATCGAAAGCGCCTTGGCGATCTCGACCACCTGACGCGAACCGAGGTTGAGATTCCTGACCGGCGTGTCGGGTGAAATGCCGAGTTCAAATTCGCTGAGCAACTGGCGGGCGCGCTGGTTGATTTCGCGCCAGTTGATCAGGCCGAACCGCCGCGGCTCGCGGCGCACGAAGATGTTTTCGGCAACGGTCAGATTCGGCGCGAGGCTCAGTTCCTGATGCACGATGCTGATGCCGAGCGCCTGCGCCTCGGCGGGCGACTGCGGATTGATCTCCCGACCGTCGAAGATGATCGTGCCTTCGTCTCCGCGCATCACGCCGGAGAGGATCTTCATCAGCGTGGATTTCCCCGCGCCGTTTTCACCGAGCAGCGCGTGAACTTCGCCCGCGCGCACGGCGAAATCAACCCCGGCCAGCGCGCGCACGCCGGGGAATGATTTGACGATGCCGCGCAGTTCAAGCAGTGGAGAGTTTGCGTCGCTCATGTCCCGTAAAGTACCGCGACCGTCGAGAGCGCGGCAATAGCGGAAGGTGATCAGACATCATCCTGCCCGGCGTGACCGGCGGCCGGTCATCAGGTACCTTATGGCTCCGTAACCTGATTTACAGATAATTGCGCGTGTGGGAATTAAGCTGCCCGGCGATGGGATTATATGAGACGGGAGAGGTGAAACAGATGAGACAGCGGAAAGTCTGGTTAATAGTCGCATTGCCTGTGGCAGTTATAGCTTTTTTCTTCGCGGCCTGTTCCTCGCATCCGCCGAATCCGGCCGCACCCACTGTGAGCGGCGCCGCTTCAGCCCCGACTGCGCGCGGAATGTTCGATCACAGCGCCCTCGACAAAATCCTTTCCATCTATGTCAACGACCGGTAGTGGGGCGATAGTGTGTTGCTGCTTTGTCTTGTAAAGTGGACATTACCACAAAGTGAATATTTGCGAAATTCTGGAATGCTTGCGCAGTTTGCGTTGTCAAAGTGAAGCCTGAGATATACAATTACGACAGTGTTTCACTTATGAAACAAGTCTGAAGGAGATAAGGATGCTGATTCGCCATAACAGAGAAAAACTGATCAATGCAATCATATTCTTCTCCAATGAAACCTCGCATTGCAATAAGATTAAACTCTTCAAACTCCTCTATCATTTTGACTTTGAGCATTTTTCGCTAACTGGCAGGCCTGTTACAGACTTGGAGTATTATGCCTGGCCCATGGGGCCAGTTCCCAAGGGGCTGGACGGCGAGATAGACAACCCTCCTGAAGACCTTAAGGGTAAGGTTAGGTTTGAAATGATCACTGGCAAGAAGGGCCGGAAATCACTACAAATCAGCCCTGAAGCTGAATTTGATCCGACTTGTTTCACGAAACGTGAACTGGCAATTCTCAAGGATGTTGCATACAGATACGCCATGGATAAGGCGGATGAGATGATCGAGTCCACCCATCTCCCAACTCAGCCTTGGCATCGGGTGTACAATGAGGAGCAGAAGAAAAATCAACTGATTCCTTATGAGTACGTACTTGACAAGAATCCACACAAGCAGGAACTTTTGGAGTCTTTCAAGGAATACAAGGAGATGCTTGCCAATTACGCATGACGACTGGCTCTATTTTGTTTGACCGGGAGTTCAGATTTCAGGATGGCGCGATAGGCGAAAAACTCTTTGTGCTGCTGAATGACGGGACTGTGGGGTATTACATCGTAGTTCCGACAACATCGCAGCAGCACAACAAGGGGAAAAGGCCGGGATGCCAGCCGGCAGACTTTCCATGTAATTTTTATATCCCTGAAGGTGAATGCGATCTTGGGAAAAATACCTGGGTCATCCTTCAAAAGTATTATGAGTACCCCTCAGATTTTGCAGAATTGTTCGCCAGGAGACAGTCTGGCCGGTTAAAGTTCATCTGCACCCTGCCAGAGACCCTCATCAAGCAGCTCCTCAATTGCGCTAAAAATTCACAGGACATTGAAATCAGATACGAAGCCATAGTTGACGATGAGCTTAATAAATACGTTCTGTGACTAATTCCTCAATAGTCCAGACGTGATCCGTGATGCCCGCTTCCATCGCCGGCGTTACTCTGAGACTCTGATGCACGCGGCAGAAGTTGTAATACGCGAAGTGCAGGGCCAGAGCGTAATTCAGATTTTCCCATTTTTTGCTGAAGGCGTTTGTCAGTCTGGTAAGCCTGCGCATCATCATACGCATTGTGAGATTCTGACGCTCAACATACGCTGTGTTGATCTTGTCTTCGTTCGGCTGTCCCATCACCGTGACCTTCTTAGACCCGATGAAATCACCCGGAGAGTAACGGCGCTCTGCGCTGCTGCCATCATCACTGCGGTATGATTTCACTAGTTGTGCGAAATCAATTTCTGTCCCGAAGACGGTTTCAACGGCCTCAAGATATGCCTTGAGTCCATCGGTCGTGAGTTGGAATCTGGCGCTCGCCGCGTCGTGGAGCTTCTGAATGAATCGCGTGGCTGTCGGGATGTCGCGCCTGCCGAGTTCGTAGCAGATCACCAGCTTGGATTTCGCTTCGATAGCAACGAACGTATAAGCGTCACCAACCCTGTCTCTGTCGGGATCATCTTCTTTGACGTGCCGATTTTTCCGCTGTACAAAACCCCAAATCTCGTCAGCTTCGACAAATTGCAGCGACACGTTTTTGATTTTGTCTCGCATCACGCGCTGGCATTTTTCACCAGCCGTCAGCAGCAGGGAAATGATGGCGGTTTTGCCGATGCCGGTGATTCGCTCAATCGTGCGGATTGAGCAACCCTCAACCAGCATCTGAAGGCAGAGCATCGCCTTCTCAATCGGGATGCGCATGTCACCGAGCGGCTTGTTTCTTGGTTCAGTGAAAGTCTTTCCGCACTGAAGGCAGCGAAACCGTTGGTTCTGTTTGCGGTCATAGCCAAAGCGTTTCGCAATGGCGCAGCAGTAGTGGCAGGTCATGGCGGCTTTCCCCTTGAAAGCCACACAGGGAAAGCCGATAATGAAGTTGCTAGGCTCGCACGGCTTCGGCTGTGTGGGTTGACACCCCGGTAGAAGTTAGCGCTTCTGTCGGGGTTATCATTCTGGTGACTGGGGCGGGACTCGAACCCGCATCTTAGCCTTAGAAGGCCAATCTCTCGCGGAGATGCCGATTTCCAGTCGGTTGCTTTGTCCGATTAAGCTACCCAGTCAAATACAAGAAGGCCCATGCGGAAACTGACATTTCCGCATGGGCCTTCTTCTTGCAAAAGTCCTTTCGCTATCAGGTTTTGCTGCTTGCTCGGCAACATAACGGCATTATAAAGGCAAGACATTGCCTAAGTCAAGCCCAATGTGAGTAAATTTTTTGCTTGACAGGCGGCTAAATTCAGACAATAATCCTTCCGCTCTCTAGTTTACGAGAGAGCGGAAGGATTAAATATTTCTTAATGAGAAGGAGGAAAAATCAAAAAAACTAAGGAGAGTTGTATGATGCCCACAATTCCATTCATTGATCCGAATGTTCAGCACGTCGGAATCAGCAAGCTCCGGGCGCTGAATGCCAGTTCCCTGAGTAACCTAGATAAAACGTGGGTGATCCAGGATGACGATACCCCGATTGCCGTACTGCTCACTTACGAGCAGTTCCTGTCAATGCAGAACCAGTTACAGCAGGTTCTAAATGCTATTGAATTGCTTCAGGACAAGGACGAAACGGCAGCGTTGATAGCCGGTCTGCATGACACCCTGTCAGGCAACACAAAAGACGCCTCCGAAGTCCGAAAGTCACTGAAGGAAAGAAGGCCACCACGAGAATAACCCGTAGATGAGCGGTAACTATAGAATTGAATTTTCCAGCGGCGCTGAGAGGGTGTACAACAAGCTGTTCGACGAGGCACAAGCCTGCCTGACTGTCGGTCGGGCCAAGGACAGAAAAGTCACCCTCTTCAGGGTCGCTGAGGAGTTGATATTTACAACGATTGCATCTAATCCATTCGATGCAGGCATTGCCCTGCCGGGATACCTCTCTCAGCTATTCAGGATAAATAAGTCGGGAATCTGTGTTGTCTATCTTGGCTTGCCGGAATTTTCACGGATTACGATTCAGTACATCTTGAGCAAGCAATCCAGGGACTGCCATACCAGCGATCCGTACTCGTCACTAATGCGGCTGGCTCGTAACGGCAAGATTGAAGAGTTTCTCAATATTATTGGCGTGCAGGCCCCAAATATCCTCATTCAGCCACGCAATCCATCGCATCATTGATCAGAGCCTTTCGCTACGGGCTGTCTCTGCTGTCAAGCGAATCCCTGCAATCCCGAATTTTCAGCAACACACTATCGCCCCACTACCCAACGACCGGGGCTGGGTGGATTATGCGGGACTCCAGAACAACCGGGCCGCGCTGGATGGTTACCTGAAAACACTCATGGCGGCATCACCGCATAGTTTCCCGAATGACGCCGAGCGGCTGGCTTTCTGGATGAACGCCTACAACGCCTTTACGCTGGCCGACACGCTCGACAGCGTTTATAAAAAGCGCCGGAGCGTGCAGGAAGTGAGCGGTTTTTTCGACCGGAAGAGGCATCGCGTGGCGGGCGAAGACCTGACGCTTAATGAGATCGAAAGGAAGGGCCGTGACCTGAAAGACCCGCGCATTCATTTCGGCGTCAACTGTGCCTCGACCAGTTGCCCGAGGCTGCAGCGCTTCGCTTACACCGCGCCGCAACTCGAAGAGCAGCTCAATCGCATCGCCCGCGAATTCCTGACCGACCCGGCGCGCGGGCTGCGGGTTGACAAGGATCGCAACGAGGTCTACATCTCTTCGATCTTCAAGTGGTACGCCGGCGACTTCACGATGTCGTCGTCGGTGCTGGCGCGCGTCAAGGCTGAAGTCTCGGGCGGCGAAGTGCTGGAGTACGTCAAAAAGTATGCGCCCGCTGACGCGGTGCAGTTCATCATCGAAAAAAATCCGGCGGTGAAGTATCTCGCTTACGACTGGTCGCTCAACGCGCAGGAAACGCATCAGTGAAAAACGGAAGTTGGAAGTCAGATGGCCGGGGGATTCTTCTGGTCGAGGAAGGAAGCGCTGACTTTCCCGCTTCCGATCTGAGACCGCAGCGTCCCCGGGTTACGGTCATCATTCCCGCCTTCAACGAGGAGAGATCAATTGCCCATGTGCTGCGCGACATCCCGCGTGACTGGGCTGATGAAGTGATTGTCGTTGACAACGGCAGCACGGACGCGACAGCGCGCATCGCCCGCGATCAGGGCGCGATTGTCGTGGCGCAACCCGAGAGGGGTTACGGCGCGGCGTGTCTGGCCGGGATCGCCTCGCTGCCAAAGGAGTCTGAAGTCATCGTTTTTCTCGATGCCGACTAGAGCGACTTTCCCGAAGAGATGGGTCGGCTGATTGCGCCGATTCTCGCGGCCAGGGCCGATCTGGTCATCAGCACTCGCACGCTGGATCGGGCGACGCGCGCGGCGCTGACGCTACAGCAGCGCCGGGGCAATTGGCTGGCGACGACATTGATCCGCTGGCGCTTCGGGTTTCGTTACACCGACCTCGGCCCCTTCCGCGCGATCCGCCGCGCCGCGCTTGAAAGGATCGGGATGACGGATCGCAACTTCGGCTGGACGGTCGAGATGCAGATCAAGGCTATTCGACATGGCCTGCGGATTGTTGAAGTGCCGGTCAGTTACCGCGTGCGGATCGGCCGCTCGAAAATCAGCGGCACGGTCAAAGGCACCGTGCTGGCCGGGGCGAAGATCCTCTACACGATTTTCAAACACGCCATCCGATGAAGAGGGACAAGGAGACAGGGAGATGGGGAGAAGGGGAGACCGCGAACAGGCCGCTGCGGCTGCTCATCATCGCTCTCATCGCTTCCGAAGCTCTTTACCTCGCAGTGCTGCGGTTCAATGCAACGAATGGTCTGCGCCCGGTCGTGACCTTCCTGGGAATACTGGCGGCACTGTTTGCGATATATGGGGCGTCCGCGCTGGTCGTGCAAAATACCCGCGAGCGGCGCGGCGTGCTTTTCATCATTGCAGCGGGGGCGGTGCTGTTCCGGCTGACACTGCTTCCGGCGGGATTGCCGCCTGATGCGGGATGGCGGGGGATGCCGGAAGGTTTACGCGCGGATGTGCGGGGTGAGGCAGTCGCTTACGAACGGTTCCAGCTTTACGACGATGACATCTGGCGCTACCTGTGGGATGGCCACATGCAGGCGAAGGGCATCAATCCTTACCTTTACGCGCCGGCGGACGGGAAGCTGGACGAATTAACGAACGGCAGCGAGAAGTGGGGCGCCATTCGTGACAACATCAATTACGCCGACACGCCGACGATCTATCCGCCGCTGGCGCAACTGGTCTTTCGCTTCGCGCACTATCTCGCGCCGGGCAGCGTGCTGGTGATGAAAAGCGTGGCGGTGTTCTTTGACCTGCTGGCCGCATTGCTGCTCGCGCTCGTGCTTCAGGCAACGGGGCGACGGGTGTCGCTCGTCGTTCTTTACGCCTGGAATCCGCTGGTCATCAAAGTCTTCGCGGCGAGCGGCCACGTTGATGCGGTGCTGGTCGCGGCTCTGGCGGCGACGAGTTACTTCATTATCCGGCGCGACCACAAATTGAGCGCGATAAGTTTCGGGCTGGCAATCCTGGCGAAACTGAGTCCGGTCGTGCTGCTGCCGTTTGTGATGAAGCGCGCGGGGTGGCGTTATGCATTACTGACGGGGGCACTGGTGATTGCGGGCTATCTCCCATTCATCGGCGCAGGCGGCGCAATGTTTGCTGGATTCCGGCAGTTCGCCCGCGAGTGGCAATTCAATGCCGGGCCGTACGCGCTGATCGAGTGGTGCGCCGGTTTCCTGAGCGGCGACCCGGCCGCTGCTGCGCGCGCAATGGGCGGGCTGATGATCATCGCTTTCATCGCCTGGCTGATCCGGCGCGACGACGGGAAATGCGAAACATTCGCGCATTACGCTGCGCTGGCGCTCGGGGCGCTGCTGTTGCTCGGCCCGGCGCTGATGCCGTGGTATGTGACATGGCTGCTGCCGCTGGCGGTTGTGGCGAATCAGCGGGTGTGGCTTTACTTTTCCGCGCTGGTCTGTCTCGCTTTTCTGGTGATGATTGACGAGACCGAACGCGCTCCCGTGCTGTGGCTGGAATACGGCGCGCTCGCTTTGCTGGGATTGAAATCCAGACCTGTGGCGCGGCGTCAGGCCGCAAAATTCGTCACGACTGAATCAACCGCGTAGTTCCTGCAAGCTGGAGGGGACGAAAAATGAAACGCACCTTTGGTCTGCTGACATTTGTCATGCTGCTCGCCCCTGCCGCCTGCGCGCAGGGCAGCGGGTCGAGCGCCGGCATCAGCACGGCGCGCGCCGAACGCCCCTTCGCCGTGACGAAAACGGTGACGGGCAAGGTCGCTGAAGTCAAAGCGTCCGAAATGACGATGATCGTCGAGGACGGCAAGGGCAAAAAGTACGAACTCAAGGTTGATAAGAAAACGAAGTTCAGTGCCGACGCCAAAGCGGAAATGGGCGGGAAGAAAATCTCGCTCGACGATTTTCAGGCCGGGCAGATGGTGAAGGTCGTTTTCCGCGAGGCCGACAAAACCGCCACGATGGTCCGGTTGCGCGCCGCCAAAAGCTGAGTCGGGGCAGTTCGCACTGAACCGGATGAGGTCAGCCATGCGTCATCTCAAAACAATCCTGATGGTCGTGGTTGTGATCGCGATTTCCTCGGGCTTCCTGTTCCTGCCGGTGCGCGAGTGGTTCGGGCAGCTGCAGGGCTGGATCGCGCAACTGGGCGCAGTCGGGCCGATAGTGCTGGCGGCGATTTATGTCGTCGCAACGGTGCTGCTGGCTCCGGGCAGCCTGCTGACGATTATGGCGGGGACGCTCTTCGGGCTGTGGACGGGAGTGCTGACCGTGCTGATGGGTGCGAATCTTGGCGCGCTCTGTTCGTTCCTGCTGGCGCGCACGATGCTGCGCCGGAAAGTGGCGCAGTGGGCCGCGGCCAGCACGAAATTTGCCGCGCTCGATAGAGCCATCGGTCAGGCCGGGTTCAAAATGGTCTTTCTGTCGCGGCTGAGCCCGGCGTTTCCGTTCGTGCTGCTCAATTACCTGCTGGGGCTGACGAAGGTGCGCACCGGCGCTTACGTGCTGGCCAACCTGCTCGGCATGCTGCCGGGAACCTTCCTCTACGTCTATATCGGCGCGGTCGCGGGCGAGGCTTTGAACGGGGCGCCAGCAGGCAGCGCCGGGCCATACAAACAGATCCTGACTTACGTCGGCCTGCTCGCCACGATTGGCGTCGTCGTGCTGGTCACGCGAGCGGCGCGCAAGGCTCTGGCTGAGGCGGAGACAGCGGACAGCAGGATGCCGGACGCCCGGAAAATTGCGGAGGTGCAATGATGGCCGCTGCGGTTGGAGAAAACGATCTCGTCCGTCAGAGAACGGATCAGATTTATCAGGATCAGATTCGCCACATGACGATCCCTGACGATCCGCACGACCGGGCGCTGGTTGAGAACGTTCATCCGCCGGACTGGGTCAACCCGACGCCGACGGGCAAATACAATCTGGTGGTCATCGGCGGCGGCACCGCGGGGCTGGTCAGTGCCGGGGGCGCGGGCGCCTTGGGCGCGCATGCCGCGCTGATCGAGCGCACGCTGATGGGCGGTGATTGCCTGAACGTCGGCTGCGTACCTTCAAAGGCCGTGATCCGCGCGGCGCGCGCCGTTTACGACGCGAAGCAGGGAAGGGAATTCGGCGTTCACCTGAGCGTCGAGCCGTCGGTGATTTTTGCCGAAGCGATGGAGCGCATGCGCAGGTTGCGCGCCGAAATCGCCCCGCACGATTCGGCCAGACGATTCAAGGAAGAATTCAACGTTGACGTTTATCTGGGCGGCGGAAAGTTCACAGGCCCGGCCACGATTGAAGTGAATGGCGTCGAACTGAAGTTCGATCGCGCCGTCATTGCCACGGGCGCACGCGCGGCGGAACCCGATATTCCCGGTCTGAAAGAGACCGGTTATTACACCAGCGAAAACATCTTCACGCTGGCCGAGCTGCCGCGCCGGCTGCTGGTCATCGGGGCCGGGCCGATTGGCTGCGAACTGGCACAATCGTTCCGGCGTTTTGGCAGCGCGGTCACCGTCATCACCGACGGCCCGCAAATTATGCCGAAGGAAGACGCCGATGCCGCCGCAATCGTGCATCGGCAGATGGAAGATGAAGGCGTGCGGTTTGTCTTTAGCGCCAGAGTGCTGCGCACCGAAAAACGCGGCGCAGAGAAGGCGCTGATTTTTTCACATCAGGGCAGGGAAGAAGAGATCAGCGGCGATGCGATTCTGATCGCCGTCGGGCGCGCGCCGAACGTCGAGGGCCTGGGACTCGAAGCTGCGGGCGTGAAATATTCACAGCAGGGCGTCGAAGTTGATGACCGCCTGCGGACGACGAGCCCGCGCATTTACGCGGCGGGCGATGTCTGCTCGAAATACAAATTCACGCACGCGGCGGATGCGATGGCGCGCAACGTCCTCGCCAACGCCTTCTTCTTCGGCCGCCGCAGGACCGGTTCGATAGTGCTGCCCTGGTGTACCTTCACCGACCCCGAAATCGCGCACGTCGGCCATTACGAAGCCGATGCGCGCCGGGCCGGTTACAATGTCGCGACGATCACGCAGAGCTTCGCCGACGTTGACCGTGCAATACTCGACGGCGAGACGGCGGGCTTCGCGCGCGTGCATTACGACCGCAGGACGGGAAAGATTCTCGGTGGTACGATAGTCGCGCGCCACGCCGGGGAGATGATCGGACAACTCACGCTCGCCGTCACGACGGGGCAGAAACTCGGCGCGCTCTCTTCCACCATTCAGCCTTACCCCGTGCAGGCGGACGCGCTCAAGCGGATCGGCGACGCTTATATGCGGACGAAGCTGACGCCGACGGTGAAGAGGCTTTTCAGGAAGTGGTTTGAGTGGAGACGACGGTAAGCCTGTGAGCGGGACCGGGCGGTCGCACTACATTATTTCGGAGACATTCATGCATTCAATTTATTATGTGATGACCTTCCTCTGTCACCGCACCTGTCATCACTGCTACGAGGACCGTTTTCATCCGTACTACGGCGACGACCTGAAGCGCGTGGTGAATGAGAGCATCAGCTGTCACCCGCGGATTATCGAAAACCTGCCCGACCGCATGACCTATCTCGATCTCAACGATTGTGATCCCGAAACCGGCAGGCCGAAAGAGAAACCCGGTCACATTATCCTGGGTGGCGGCGAAATTCTGCTCGAACCGATCCGCGAGAAGGTGCTGTATTCAGGCCTTGATCTGCTGCACCGGAAATACGGCGCGGAAAAGCGGATCATCATTCAGACGACCGGCGATCTGGTGACGGAAAGGATCGTTGACGAACTGCTCGAACGCCACGTCTGGAAGATTTCCGTCTCAGGCATTGACTCCCACCATCAGGGGATAGAGACGAAAGAGGCGCAGGACAAACTCATCAACAAACTGACGCGGATCTTTGAATCGCGCGGCATGAAGTTTGTGCCGCTCGCGCCCGGACAGAGCCTCAGGGAAACCAGCGACGGCAGGTACTTTCATTTCTTCGGCGCGACTGAAGACGCATGGATCGGGCCGCTCTGGCCGCGCGGGCGGGCGCAACAGAACGAACTGTCAACCGCGGGCCTGAAAGATAACTTCTGCAACCGCTGGTCGGGCGCGCTGAATTTTTTGCAGTACAAATACAATGGCTCGGAAGTTTCGATTGAGCCGAACGGCAACGTCTACCCGTGCTGCATCAAGACCAAAGCGCCGGTGGGCAATCTGCTGGAAGACAAACTGGAAGCGATTCTGGATCGGCTGGCGGGTAATTCGGTGTACGAGGCCCTTTCGATGGGCCACCCCGAACGAATGGGCATTGCGCACGGCTGGACGGTCGAAAAATTCATCGAGAAATCAACGATCAGACTGCCGTCGGGAAAGGTTTATCAGAACTTCTGCATGGGCTGCGATGCCTTTCACGAAGAGGTGCTAATGCCGATGGTGCAGATCAAACGGAAGGTTGAAGAAGCGCACTGAGTTGCCGTTCAAATGGCGCCCTCATTTCTGTTCTTCTCCGCCGTCCGAGCCTCATAATTCCGGCGGACTTCTTCCCTCCACTTTTCGCGCTCCTGCAGCCACTCATCGCGATCTTTGTTCCGCTCCATGGCGCTGCGCGTTTTGTCGTTCAGATAACGCTGACCTTTGATGTCAGAGTTTTGCAGCGAATCGGCCCATCCGCGCAGCTGGCGGGAAATGCTCTCAGCCAGAGATTTCAGATGTGAAATCTGAGATTTGAGATCAGAGAAGACAGGAAGCTTCTCAAAAAGACAGAGCATAGATCGGGTTTCGCCAGCTGAGCCGCGGGCGATATAGATGAAAGTCAGCAGTTCCTGCGTCGTACCCCGCTCGAACCCCTCCGCGATGTTGTTGGAGACGGAGACCGCGGAGCGCTCAATCTGGTCGCGCAGACTGCCATGGCCTTTGAAATACTCTGTTCCTGTCAATTCATAAATCCGTACGGCCAGTTCGATAGCAGACCTCCAGACAGGCAGATCCTCAAAGCGTTCGTATGTCATTGCTGTCTCCTTTCCCTTGGTTCGGGGCCTCAATAGTTGCTCCTGCAAAACGAATCTCAAATCTCAAATTTCAAATCCGAGATTTGAAATTATCCACCCAGCAAAGCCTTCACTTTTTCTGCCAGCCGGTTTGAGAACAGCGCCCCCATCGCGCGCAGCAATAACCTTTCAGTCTTTGCCGTGTATGGATACCAGAGGATTTCCTTCTTCATCCCGAAGCGGTCGGTGATGATGACCTGCTCGTGGCAGAAGCGCTGGATGCCGTGCGCGCCGTGCCGTTTGCCGATGCCACTCTCCTTAAGGCCGCCCGAAGGCGCGTCGGTTACGGCGAAGCCGACGATCACATCATTGACGCAGGTGATGCCCGCCTCGACCTGCGCGGCCAGGCGCTCGCCTTTGCTTTTGTCCTTCGTCCACACACTCGCATTCAGGCCGTAGATCGAATCGTTCGCGAGGCGCAGCGCTTCGCGTTCGTCCCTGACGCGCATGATCGGGAGTACGGGGCCGAAAGTCTCTTCGGTCATAACGCGCATCGAGTGATCCACGCCGGTCAGGACTGTCGGCTCGAAAAAGCGCCCGGGCAGGCTCGGATTCAGGTGGCCGCCGGTCATAATCTGCGCGCCGCGTGCAGCCGCATCGTTGATGTGGTCTTCGACGACGTCAACCTGTTTTGGAAAAGTCATCGCTCCTACGTCAACACGCTTGTCACTGCCCGCTTCCGTCGCGTCGCTGCCCTGTCGCAGCGCGCGGGTTTTCTCGACGACTCGTTTCGTGAATTCGTCGGCAATCGCCTCCTCGACGTAAACGCGCTCGACTGAGATGCAGACCTGACCGGAATTCGTGAACGCGCCCCAGACTGCGGCGTTCGCCGCGCGTTCGATGTCGGCATCGCGCAACACGATCATCGGATCCTTACCGCCGAGTTCCAGACTCACCGGGACCAATCGCCTGGCAGCACGTTCGGCAATTACTTTGCCGGTGCGCACGCTGCCCGTGAACCCGATCATGTCGGCCTCGTCCACGAGCGCGCCGCCCGTTTCGCCGAAGCCGTTGACGGCCTGCAGAATTTCAGCGGGCAATCCGGCGGCGGTGAACGCCCGCTGCAAAATCTCGCAGCCGAGCTTTGCAATCAGCGGCGTCCATTCCGAAGGTTTGATGACGACAGCATTGCCTGCTGCGAGCGCCGGAATCGCTTCGCCGACCGTCAGGATGAGCGGAAAGTTCCAGGGCGTGATGAGGCCGATGACGCCGCGCGGCTGGTAATGGACGGTGACTTTCTTGGTGCGCAGCAGGTGCGGCGTGATGCGGTGCGGCCTGAGGAAGCGGCGCGCCTGCTTCGCGTAAAAAGTGATGACGTCGCAGACGTAGGTGATTTCAACGACAGCTTCCAGTCGCGGCTTGCCGGTTTCGAGGCAGAGCAGTTCAATCAACTCTTCGCGGCGTGCAAGGATGAGGTCGCGTGCTGAGAGTAGAACCTTCCTGCGCGCACTGAGATCAAGTGCGCTCCAGGCTGGAAAAGCTCCACGTGCGCGTGCGACCGCCGCGCGGACTTCGGCGGGAGTATCAATCGCGACTTCGCCGATTTTGGCAAGCGTTGCCGGGCTGTGAACTTCGATGACTTCGCGCTGAGCCTTTTCCACTCGTTGTGCCATATACCGCCTCCGAGTTAACAGGGCAAAACCAGTTCGATCTGTCGAATCCAGAGCAGAGGGTCATCCTGATCTTCCGGGCTGCCGTAAGCAGCAATGACAATGTAGCTATCAGCTATCCCATATTTCCGCGCCTCTTCTTTGTGGTGCTCACTGTCATCAATCAGGTAATCAGCATTGATTCTGCGAATATCTTTCCAACTAACTGCCAGGTCATCCCACGAGTAAGTTTCCGCGAAATAAGCTGACAAGCCGTAAGACAGCGCCTTATCAAGATAGCTGCGATTACTGACGGTCCATAACAGAAGGCTGTGGCTTAGCCGAAGTCTGTTCAGCAAATCAGCCGCTCCATCCCTCAGACGGAACCCGGTAATTGAATCGCCGTCAATGACAGGGACGCCGAGAGTTTCATCCAGATCGAATGCGATTCGCTGCCTCATACGGCTTCACAGATACTGGTTATGCGGCCTTCGCCACTATCGCAAAATTCACTACCACCTCATTCTTCACCTTGATCGTGCCGCCCGCCGCAGAATAAGGGGTGATGCCGTAATCGGTCTGGCGGAGCGTGTACTTGCCACTGGCTTTGATCTGCTGCGGCGTGATCGTGGCCGTCACCGGCACGGCAATCCGTCTCGTCACGCCGTGCAGCGCCAGATCGCCGTTGAGCGTAAAACTGTAGCTGCCCGCGCCTGCTTCTTTCACATCCGTCACCGACGCGGAACGGAAAGTGATCTTCGGGTGCTTGGCCGATTCAAGCACGGCGGTGTGCATAGAGTTGTAAATTTCCGTGCGATCCTTGTCGCTCACTTCCTTGTCCAGCACCGCGAGCGATTTTGCATCAACGTCGAGTTCGAGCGTGGCGGCGCCCGCCCCGGCTTCGGGAATGACCACGCGGCCAGTGAAGAATTTCACGCCGATTTCATGATTGTGCGCCAGCCCGCTGAGCAGCCCCGTTTTGCCGACGAAAATCCAGAAACTGCTTTCTGATGCGACGACGGAATAAGTGCGTGTCGCGCTTTTCGCCGGGGCCGCGCTGCCTTTGTTTTTTGACTGCGGACTGACAGAGAAAGACAAGAGCAGTAGAGCGCCGAACAACACTATGGCAGGTCTGAGCATTCCGGTTTTCATCGCTTGCCCTCCCCCTGAATCAGACCGTGCGATCTGACGAACCGCGTTACTGGTTATGAAGCCGTGGCGACGATGCTGAAGCTGACTTTCACTTCGTCGCCGATTTTGATCGTGCCGAGGCCGCCGGTGTAAGGCTTCATCCCGAAATCGCTCTGCCTGAGCTTTGCTTCACCGGTCGCACGAAGCTGCCCCTCTTTGATGACGACGTTGACCGGGACGGCGACCCGCCTGGTGACGCCGTGCAAAGTCAAATCGGCGTTGAGCGTGAAGCTGTGCCCTTCGCCTGCCGGCTGGATGTTAGAGACTGAGGCCGAACGGAATTTGATATTCGGAAAGCGAGCGCTTTCCAGCACGCTGCCGTGGAGTATCTTTTGAAATTCACTGCGCTCGAAATCCTTCATGTCTTTATCAACGTTCATGAGCGATCCAGCTTCCGCTTCAACTTCGACCGAAGCCTTGCTCTCATCGCCGGGCGGGAGCTGCACGCGCCCGCTGAAAGTCCTGACGGCGACGTGATGGTTCGGGTGCAGTCTGCTGACCAGACCCTCCTGTCTGAGAAGGATTGTGATCTGACTCTGTGCGAGTGTGATCAAGTAGGTCTTCGCCGACGGCGCGGCAGGCTGCTTCGCCGGCTTGGGAGCTTTGCCCCGCTGCGGAGAAGACATACCGGTGGCGTAATTCATTGCCGGCAGCAGCAGCGCGGCGATGGCGATTTGTCTGTTCAGTCTGCCGATCATTTGTTGCCTTCGGCGGTCGCGGTCAGATCTTTCTTCTCTTCCGGCTGCTCGATGCCCAGCACGTATTTCGCGAACCACGCATATTCGCGCTTCATTTTGTCGAGCTGGTGGCGCGGCTCAGTCAGGCCATGCCCCTCGCGCGGGAAGAAAACGAGCTGCACCGGGACGTTGTTTTTCCTGAGGCCCATATACAGTTCCTGCGCCTGCCCGACGGGCACGCGCTGGTCGTTGCCGCCGTGCAGGATCAGCGTCGGCGTCTTCGCCTGCTTGATGAAAGTCATTGCCGAAGCGCGGGCGTAAGCCTGCAGGTCATCCCACGGCTGCGCGCCGAAATAGCCTTCCAGCACTGTCTGCAGGTCGTTGGTCGAATACATCGAAAACATATTCGTCAAACCTGCGCCGACCATCACGGCCTTGAAACGGTTCGTCTGCGTCAGCGTCCACGCGGTCATATAACCGCCGTAGCTCCAGCCCGCCTGACCGAGCTTGTCGGGGTCGGCGATGCCACGTCTGATCAGATCGTCAAGGCCCGACTGAATGTCCTGATAGTCGCCGCCGCCCCAGTCGCGCACGTTTGCGAGCAGAAATTTTTCGCCATAGCCCGAGCTGCCGCGCACGTTCGGCAGAAAGACCGCCCATCCTTTGCCGGCCCAGACGTGCGCGTAGTTGCCCCACGCGCCGGGGAAGGATTGCGTCCACACGCCCGACGGGCCGCCGTGAATGCCGGCGAGCAGCGGGTAACGTTTGCCCGCTTCATAATTGACGGGATAAATCAGAATGCCTTCGATCTCCAGCCCGTCTTTGCTCTTCCAGCGGATTACTTCACTGCGACCGAGTGCTGTCTCCTTCAACTGTGGGTTGTGATCGGTGAGTTTTGTCGGATTGAAATTCGGGAGCGATGAAACGTAAACATCAGCCGGGTGCTGAAGGTCGGTGCGGGTGAAAGCGATCATTCCGCTTCCGTTCGCGAAGCTGACGCCGCCGATAGTCGCTTCGCCCGATGAAATCTGCTTCACTTCGCCGCCCGCCGCGGGGACGCTGAAAAGCTGCGCGGTCGTGCGGTGGCCCGCCTGAAAATAGAGCATCGAACCGTCACGCGACCAGGTGACTGTGGGAACAGTGCCGTCGAAATTCGGGGCGACCGCGCGCGGCGTTCCGCCTTCGGCAGAAATGATGTAGAGCCGCTGAAACCCGAGCGTGCCGTTCTTTACGTCGCGGCTGCTGAAACTGATCCATTTGCCGTCGGGCGACCAGCGCGCGCCCGAATCAGGGCCGGCGTTGTCATAAAGCTTGCGCGGTTTGCCGCTGCCGTCAGCGCTGGCGATGTAAATGTCGCCCCGACCGCCGTCATCGGCTTTCGGCGTCGGGTGGGCTGTGTAAGAAATATGCCGTCCGTCCGGTGACCATTGCGGGTCGCTGATGACCACATTGTCTTTGACGATTTCGGTGGTCTTCTTCGATTCAACTTCGATTGACCACAGGCGGGTGAATCTGAAGTTTGCGTCAATCACCTGCGCGTCGTCTTTATCCTTCTGCTTCTTCTCTTCAGCTTCGGTGAGCGGGACCTGCGCGACGTAAGCGATGCGTTTGCCGTCGGGCGACCACGCGAATGAACTCACGCCGGTCTTTGAATCGGTCAGCTTTTCGGCCTCACCGCCGAACGGCGGGATCAGGTAAATCTGCGCCTTGGGACTTTCACCTGAACCGCCGGCAGGCGGAAGTGAGGCAGCGCTGCGGGTGGAGATGAAGGCGATCCACTGACCGTCGGGCGACCATTGCGGCGAGATGTCGTTTTTGCCGCTCGTGAAGCGACGCGGTTTGCCGCCGGTTGTCCGGACCAGCCAGATTTCAGTCAGCCGCTCGTTCTCTTTCATCTCGGCGTATGAAACCGTGTAAGCCACCGTCTTTCCGTCCGGCGAGATGGCCGTTCCTCCGACGGCCCTGAGCGCCATCACGTCATCGAAAGTCATCGGGCGCGGGGTCTGCGCGCCGGCTGACAACAGGAGGCACAGATAAACTGCGACCACAGGCATCAACTTTTTCATCGTTCATCTCCTCTTGAAAATGCAACGCGATCACGGATTGCGCCGGGCTGTTTCACTGTTATGAGCCGCGATAGCCGGCAGGCTCAATCGGCTCGACAATGACCGCCGTGCCGTAGGCCAGCACCTCGGTGACGCCGCTCATGATTTCAGTGGCGTCGTAGCGCGAGCCAACAATCGCGTTCGCGCCGATCTCCGAGGCGTGCTGAATCATGATGTCGAAGGCTTCGGCGCGCGTCTGCTCGCACAGGCGGGTGTAAATCGAAATGTTGCCGCCGACCAGCGTTTGCAGGCCCGCGCCGATCGTGCCGAAAATCGAGCGTGAGCGCACGGTGATGCCGCGCACGACGCCGAGGTGCCGCACGATGCGAAAGCCTTCAAGCTCGAATGCGGTGGTGACCATGTGATGCGCGACCGAATACTGCTTCGGCGCGACCGGATACGGGGTCTGTCGGTTGATCGAATTATCCATAAGCCTCTCTTCAGGTTGGAAAAGCGGGATGGGATACGGAATTGCTGCGTGATCACGACTTCGTTGAAGTCTCCGCCACGGCGAAAATTCTGAATAAAAGAAGGCCGCGGTACTGCGAGGGGAATACGTGTGCGCCTGATTACGTAAACAGACTGCCCTGGTTGTCGTCTTCGCGTCCGGATTCCGCTTCGAACTCCGGTGGTGTCCACTGGTACTTTGCAATATCACAGCGGCCTTTGTCGTTAAAGATGATGCCTTCGTCTTCGAGCAGGCGCTGCTGCAAATCAGGAGGGGTAGTTAATCCGGCGGTCGAACATCCGCCCTGCGAGTTGATGACGCGATGCCAGGGGATGCCGCGCCCGTCATCCGGCGTCGCATGCATCACGTTCCCGATCGCCCGCGCGTCGTAGCCCGCGCCCAGCGCGCGCGCGACCAGACCGTAACTCATCACCCGCCCGCGCGGGATTCGCAGCACGAGTTCGTAGACGCGCTCGCGGAAACCGGGCGGGTCTTCGGGGCGGCCTTTGATGACGCTTCCGCCGGGGTTTAGTTTGTTGCCGATGATGTTCTTTGCCATCGCCGTTTGAAGCGCACGCTGTGTTTCCGCCACCACGCGCGCCATTCCTCAATTGATTGTTCGCGTTCGCACTGCGGAGCCGCAGGCTGAAAGCTCAATCAGGTGCCGGTCGCGTCGCGCAGCGCCATTTCGGCCAGAAAGCGCACGCGCAGATTGTCGCTCGCCAGCAATTCCATCAGTTGTGGAATCGTCAGCTGAGCGTATTCTGCGCGTGCCCGTTTGAATTCTTCAGAGTTCACTGTACGGATTTAGCCAAAGAGCGGCGGCACTTCGACGCCGAGAATTCTCAGATAAGTGTATAGCTGGCCGCGGTGATGGATTTCGTGTTCGTGCATCGCGTGCAACAGGGCCTGACGCGACATCGCCTTGTCGGGGCCGAACGGCGCCACCGTTTCGCCGAGCTGCTCCGGAGTCAGCGCGGCTACTTTGGCGACACACTCTTCGTGTGCCTGGTCAAAAGTCGCGAGCAGTTCCGCGGTGGTCTTCTTTGCCGCAGGAAACTCTTTCGGGAAATTCCCGGTCAGCACGGCTTCAACCAGCCCGACTTCCGCCTGCCACAGGTGGTTCATCAGTTCACCGAGCGTCATCGCGGAATCGCAGGTCTTCCAGTCGTACTTGTCGTCCGGGGCAGTCGCCATCAGGGCAGTGGATTGTTTGTGAATGCGGTTCCAGTTCTTGATATAGCCTTCAAGATGTGGTGCAGGTGCAGCCATAGATTGTTCCTTTCGTGAAAAGTGAGGCGGCTCATCAGAGTAAATGAAGCCGCTGGTTATGAAAGTTCGCGCAGTACGACGCGAGCCGGGCCGCCGTCGCCGTCCCGGAGCTTGAGCGGCAGGCAGATCAGTTCGTAATCACCCGGAGCAACTGCGCTGAGATCGAGGCCTTCGACGATAATGACGTTGTTGCGGAGTAAGGCGTAATGCGTGGCGGGCACTTCGAAATCGAATTTCTCGACCGAAAGATAATCAATGCCGACGAGCCTGACGCCGCGTTCGACCAGCATCCCGGCGGCGTCGGTTTCGAGGTAAACAAAACTCTTCTGAAATTCCTTAGCCGAATGCCAGAGCCGTGAATTGCGCGTTTTGAAAAGCACGCGACTCACGCCGTCAAGGTTCGCGCGCGCGAGGACGGCTGCGTCAATGAAGGGCTCTTCGCCGACGTCAATCACGCGGGCCGGGCCGATCAGCACGTCGAGCGGCAACTGGTCGAGCGTCGCCCCGCCACGGACGAAGTGCGCAGGCGGATCAACGTGCGTGCCGATGTGCGTGCCGAAACTCAGTTGCGAAACGCAGCAGATGTCGCCCGCCGCCATCGAAAGAGTCGGCCTGATCTGAATCTCCGGGTCGCCGGGGTAGACCGGCAGATCACTGGAGATCGAGACAGTGATGTCGTGGATTTTCATCGCGCTTCCTTTTCGGTGTGGCGAGTATATGGAAGCGCCGAAAGACTTGTCAAAAGGAACGCCTGGTAATCACTGAACGCCTGAGCGTCTTTTCGTCAATACCACGCGGAACCCGCCGACCAGCTGAGTCAGCGTCACCTGATCCACGAGACTCGTCAATACCTGCAGCCGCCAGACGCCGCGCGGGTCATCTTTCAATTCGACCCCGCCCGGCTGGTCCAGGGCCGCCGCGCTGCTGGCGACGGTGATCGTCATCTTCTCCTGATCGGCGTGAAAGCGCTGGTAGATTCGCCCGTCCGGAGAAATGCCGATGGCGCTCAGGCTCAGGCAGGCCTCAATCAGGGCGGTCTTGAGCTGGTTGAGTTCTTCGGGCGGGAAGCCGGCAGTGCGGGCGATCTGCTCGGCGACGCGGGCGGCGATGATCTCCCGGTCTTCGCCAATCGGGATGGCCAGGTCGAAATCGCGCTGCGCGTCCGGCTTCTGGATTTCGACCGAGATCGGGATCGCGCGCTCTGACTTAGGCGCGGTCGGGAGGGTGTCGGCGAGGAGTTCGACCTGAAGATAATCGGAGGTGAGGAAGCCGCGCTCGCGTAGTGCGGACACGGCCTCGCGAGTGAACCCCATTTTGCTGATCGCCCAGCGGACGATCTTTGTCCCGGTCCTCCCTGACGAGAGCGGGTCGCGGAACGTGGCCAGATGACCGTCGAGCGCGGCGATGGTTTCTTCGGTGATGGCCGCCGGCGAAGTGTTCACGGCGATTACCCAGACGGCTTCGTGTTCGTTGTCATAGCACGCCTCGTCAAAACCGTAAGCGATGATGCAGCTCCAGGGCGGCAGACTCTGCTGATGGTAATGAGCGCCGTCGGCGGAGCTGAGCGGGGTTTCGGTCACGTAAATAACCTGCGGCAGTGTGACGCGCTCGGACTCCGCCCGCAGGCCGGAGATGATCTGATCGTACTTCGCGCTGCCGTAGCGGATCAGGAATTCATCCTGGACGAAGAGCGACCGGGCGACGCTCTGGCGGTCGAAGCGGTTGAGCAGTTCGGTGATTCGTGTGTGGAGCGTGCGCAGCTCGCTCGAAGCGAGCATCTGCGGCACGGCCTTGACGCGGCGGCTGAGCAGGTCGAGCGTGACCTCGCTGGCGGGGGTGCCGCTGAAACGCTGGTGCGTCGCCCTCAGCCAGTCGCAGAAAACCGGGTCGTCGGACGGCAGCACGTGATCGTCGAGAATGGTGATCAGTTCGTGCTGGTGCAATTCCGAGAGCAGCCGTTGCGCATGGAAATCCCTGTTCAGCCTGAATTCGATCAACTCGACCGGCGAGCGCAGGGCGATTGCCTCATGGCACAGGTCAACGATGCCGGTGGCGGCTCGTTCGCCGCGGGGATTGACGGCCGTGACGCGGCCGATGCGGCGCAGCAGGCTCGAGAAGTGCTGGGCGATCCGGCCGCGCAGCAGCTCGTCAACGTAAAGCCGCTCGAATTCGACCGGGTTGTCGAGATTGATTTTGCGCTCGCCGGCGGCCGTCACGAGCGAGCGCAAGTAGAGCAGATTGCCGCCGAGTTGCTGGATCGCGAGCCGCCCGATTTCGGCGTCCAGCGCCACGCCCAGGCGCGCGCACCACTGCTCGACCAGTGACTGCAACATCGGCAGGTCAAGCGGCTCAAGCCAGTCCAGCCACAAATCGCCGATCACTTCCTTGCTGACTGACAGGTGTTCCAGCAGCGTGCGCTGCAAGCCGGTGATGACGAGCGAGACGGCCGGCGGCTCCTGGAGCATCTGGTTGAGCAGCGGCATCGGGTGGTCACCGGCGACCACCTGATTGAGCATCTGCGCCTCGTCAATCATCAGCACCAGGCGGTGCGGCGTGCGCGCGGCGAGCCGGAGCGGGGCGCCGAACGCGTAATGCAGCAGCCTTTGCTCATTGCCGGCCGACGCCCGCGCCTCGTAACCTTCCAGCAATTCACTGATCTCGTCGTATTCGCCGGGGCCGGCCGCATGGCGCAGGTCGCGCGCGGTCAGGTCGGGGGCGGTCAGGAGTTGCGGCGTCTGATTGGTGAAGGCGAGGTACTGCCGGAGCAGCGTGAAGAGGAAATCGCGCGCCAGCTTCTCCGCCGACATCTGTTCGGGGCGGGGGTAGTAATAGATCGGCAGTGCGGGGCCGGAAGCGGTGAAGAGCAGGTCGAAGGCCGTTCTCAGCAGCTCCGTCTTGCCCACCTGAGGCTGCCCAAGGATGAGGACAGCCCGCGGGGCCGCGCCGCCGGCCGCGCGCATAAGCTTGTCGAGTTGCGGCTTGCGGTTGATGAACGCGCCGCCGAAAACGCGACTGAGGATGGGCTGCCCCCCCGGGGGAGGTGATGAGGACAACATGACTTGTGAGTTTCAGCGGGAGGCATCAGTCAGTCGCGTTGCCGGACACGACGACACAGTTCCTCCCCTGGTTTTTCGCCGCGTAGAGGGCCTGGTCTGCGGCTTTGGTGATCTGTTCGGTTGTGTGCAAATTATGACTGAGGCTGGCGACCCCGATGCTGATGGTGAGCGGTCGGCGCACCTGGGGATTGGCCGGGCCGAAATCGGCTTCGACCTGGGCGCGCAGCCGTTCGGCCAGCACCGCGGCGGCAGTCACGTCAGTCTCGGGCAGAATGATGCAGAACTCTTCGCCGCCGTAACGCGCCGCCACGTCGAAATTGCGCAGCGCCCCGCGGATGCACTGGGCCACCGCATGCAGCACCTCGTCGCCGGCCTGATGGCCGAAACTGTCGTTGTAGGATTTGAACCGGTCAATATCAATCATCAGCAGCGAGAGCGGGTAGTAATAACGCTGCGAGCGCTTCAACTCCTCGGAGAAGCGTTCTTCGAGGTAGCGGCGGTTGAGCAGTCCGGTCAGCGAGTCGGTGATGGACATCAGCTGGAAGCGCTCCGCCTGTTCGCGCAGGTGGATGCGGTCGAGCGCGGCTGCGGCGTGCGGGATGACGCCCCTGAGCCACCTCAGATCGCCGGGGCCGTAACCCGTGCCCGAGAGGTTGAGTACGCCGATCCGCCGCTGGCCGATCTGGATCGGGAAGCTGATGAACGAACGCGAGTGATTGCTGCGACTGTACCGGGCGCGAATGCGCTCGGCGATCCAGCGCTTGTCCTCAGCGACTTCCAGTTCGGTGATGTCGCGCACGAGCAATGGCTCGCCGCTTTCAAAGACGGCCCCGGCAATGCCCTCGCCGGGGCGGGGGCGTTCGGTCTGCAGGATCTCTTCGCTCAGCCCGAAGCTCCCTCTGAAAGTCAGTGACTGCGACTGCTCGTCGAAAGTCATCAGCGAGGCGCGCTCGGCGCCCAGCACCTCGATGGATTTGCGCAGAACCTCCGCATAAATCTCCGAGGGCTCGGAGAGCGTGGTAATCCGGCTGGCGAAATCGCGCAACTCCGCGCCGGCCTGCGCGTACTCACTGAGCTGGTTGCGCAGGCTCGCCATTTCGAGCGGGACGATGATGCTCTGACCGAACTCCAGAATCTGCCGCCGTGTTTCCGCATCGAGCCGGGCGTCAAGGGCGAGCAGCGCGCCGTGCAGTTCCGCGCCGATGAAGAGCGGGAACGCACTGCCGATTTCGGCCACCGGCAGGTCATCATCATCGAGCAGAAAGGCGATTTCGTAATCGCTGAGCGTGAGCGCTCCGGGCCTGCCGCTTTGCGCGCGCAGTCGCGCAAGCAGCGAGTCATCCGAATTGACCCTCGCGTTGATCAGGCGCTGACGCTGCGGCCCGCTCGCCGCGCAGGCCGCGAGGTCCTCACCCCGGCGCATCAGCAGTGCCATGGAACTGATTCCGTATCGCAGGCTGAGCGTGCGCAGGGCTTCGCGGCACCCCTGATCAAAAGGGCTGTTGAAGAACGCCGCCGGGGCCTTGATGACGGAAGATGACTGGCGCGACTCAAGCTTTGTAACTTTGGCCGAAGTGACCAGGTGCAGCGCTGCCGAGTCCTGATGACCCGGCATCTGCGCCTGACCAAGGATTTCGCGCGCCCGGCTGCTGATGAACCGCGCCGCACGCTTCAACTCTTCTTCGTCGGTGAACTTGAGGTTGCGGCTGATGGCCGGGTCGGGTTTCGTGCCGTTGTGCTGTTCACGCCCGATGAATTCGCGGTAATCGCGCGTCGAGACGAACGCCCGCCCGCCCAGGATGACCGGCGATTCACACAGGCCCTCAATATGGATGGGGGTCGCAAAACAGTGCAGCCCGGCGTGGCAGCGGTAGGTGATCGTTTCGCCCGCGGCCAGCGCTTTTTCACGCGCCCGCCCGCAGAATTCGGCGCACTGCCGGGATTTTTCAGGGTCGGCGAGCCAGGCCTCGCAGATGCTGGTGTCGTTGCTGGCCGCGCCGACGACTTCATTATTGCCGCTGATCGTGACGAGCGCGAGGTTCGTGCTGGCGGCAAGCGCACCTTGGGCTTTCAGCCACGCGGTGTATTGGTGGGATGGCTCCGCGGCCGGATTGCGATCCGATATTGTCGGGGCGTCGAGGGGCATCTGTTCAATAATAAGGAGCCGAATCATAGCATGAGGCTCAATCATCAACCATCAGGCCGGCCGTTTTACCCGGGAAGATTTTTCGGCGAGGCGCCCCCAGGGTCGGGACGCCGGGCCCGGATTGCGAGAGGAGGGTGTCGTCAGGGGACACCCTCCTCGCAGCGGGGCTTGCATCCAGGCCGGTCCTGCGACGGGGCGAACGCAGTGAAGGCCGGCCTCGCGCGCGCGACTGGGATGCAAGCCGCCAAGCTTTTGACCGCGATTTGACGGCGAAAGAAACTGCCCGGGGAGAAACTCCCCTCCTCTCAACCCTCATTTCGCCGTCAGCCGGTTCGCGATCAAAACCCAGGTCAATCCACAATGGGGCCACGGGGGGCCGCGGGTGTGTTGTTCGGCGATCCTTTCGTGTCTGGCAACACGATGTAAGACTGTTGGGCAACTGGCAGTGACGTTCCGCTGGCAAATCCGGCTCTCAGGGGGGCCGGACCCGAGCGCGTCATTGCTCACCGCCTCTCTCTTGTCCTCCCTTCTGAAACTGCCAAAGGTGCAGGATTTCCAGATGATAAAGCCCTGGCGAATGATCAATCGGGGTAACAGATTTTGTTTCAGCTGTCGCGGAGGCGGGAGTGTTCGGAGCTGAGTCTCTCCAGTTCAGCATAGACGGCTTCAACCTGCCGGCGCGTCTCGTCGAAGCCGCCCGAAGTGTTGATGGAATAATCCGCATACCTCAGTTTTTCGGCACTGGGCATCTGCGAAGAGATGCGAGCCTGGGCGGCTTCGCGGGAGAGGATGTTGCGAGCCATCAGGCGCCCGATCTGTAATTCAGGGTCGCAATAAACAACAATCACCTTATCGAATCGCTGGTAGGCGCCGGTTTCGATGAGCAGCGCCGCATCAATCACGATGACGGCCTCCGGGTCGCGCGCCGCGACCTCGGCAATCCAGCGCTCCTGCCCGGCAAAGACCCGCGGGTGGACGATCTCATTGAGGCGCTTGAGTCGCTCGGGCCGGTTGAAAACAAATGCCCCCAGTTTCGCCCGGTCAATCGCGCCGGTTTCGGCCACGAGGCCCGGCACGTCGGGGCCGAATTCACGGGTGATCTCTTCGTAAGCCGGCTGCCCCGACGCGATCACCTGATGGGCAATCGCGTCGGCATCGGCGACCGCGCAGCCTAGTTCGCGCAGCACCGAGGACACGAATGATTTGCCCGTGGCAATCCCGCCTGTCAGGCCGACCTTGATCATCCTCTCCTCGCTTCGGCCGCACGCACGGTGTTCTTCATCAGCATGGCGATGGTCAGCGGGCCGACGCCGCCCGGCACAGGCGTCAGCCACCCGGCGCGCTCAATCACCGTTCGCTGTTCGACGTCGCCGGTCAGAGTGTAACCGCGCCGCGCAATGGCATCGCGGCGTTTCGGCAGGTCTTCGCCAGTGAAGATGCGCTCGGCCTCTTCGACGCTCGTGACGTTGTTCATCCCGACGTCAACGACCACTGCGCCCTCTTTGACATGTTCGCCGGTTACGAGTGCCGTGCGCCCGATGGCAGCGATCAGGATGTCGGCGCGGCGAGTCACTTCGGCCAGATCACGTGTCCGCGAATGACAGATCGTCACCGTCGCGTGGCGGTGGAGCAGCAGCAGCGACATCGGCTTGCCGACGATGTCGCTGCGCCCGACGACGACGGCATTCGCGCCCGCAATCGGAATTTTGTAATGCTCAAGCATTTCGATGATGCCTGCGGGCGTGCAGGCCACCAGCGCCTCTTCGCCCCGCACCAGTCTGCCCACATTGACCGGGTGGAATCCGTCAACGTCCTTGCCGGGGTCAACTGCGTCGAGTATGAGTCTTGAATCAATCTGCCTGGGGAGCGGCATCTGCACCAGAATCCCATCAATTTCGTCGCGGCGATTGAGGTCATTGACGAGCGCGAGCAACTGCTCCGTCGTCGTCTCCTCCGGCAGTTCATGCTTTTCGGAATAAAGTCCGAGTGATTCGCAGGTCTTCACCTTGCTGTTGACGTAAACCTGTGACGCGGGGTTGTTGCCGACGATGACGGCTGCGAGTCCGGGTTTGATCCCGCGCGCGGCAAGCTCTTCAACGCGCGCGGCGATTCCTTGTCTGATCTGCTGTGCGACGGACGTGCCGTCGAGTGTCTGTGCTTTCATCCAGCCTCCGGTTATGTAATGAAGTATGTCGTGAACCCGAGAAGGTGCGACATCTTAGCACATCCGTTCCCGTCAGGCGGCCTGCCCGCTTCGATTACAGCTTTGCTGATCGCTTGCCTGATTTCCGAGTCAGCGGCTAAGATGGCTCACTAAGGCAAATCATTTCAATCCACTCCCCTCGGAAATTTGATTCGGGCGGCACGAGGAGCATTCCAGGATGGCAACAGAGCGCGCCAGAAAAATCTGGCACAACGGAAACCTGATTGAGTGGGATGAGGCGAAGATCCATGTGATGTCGCACGTGATCAATTACGCCTCGTCAATCTTCGAAGGCATTCGGTGTTACGCGACGCCGCAGGGGCCGGCAATCTTCCGCCTGCGTGAACACATCGAGCGGCTGCATGATTCCTGCCACATCTACCGGATGGACACGCCGTATTCGGTTGATGATCTGGTCGCGGCCTGCGAAGAGGTCGTGCGCGTCAATGAATTCAGGGAATGCTACCTCCGCCCGATAGTCTTTCGCGGTTACGGCAGCTTCGGCGTCAACCCACTGCCGCTGCCGATTGAGGTTTTCATTTCGAGCTGGGTGTGGGAGCGCTACCTCGGCGCCGATTCGGTCGAACAGGGCGTTGATGTCTGCGTGGCGAGCTGGGCGCGGATGCACCCGAACACGCTGCCGGCCACGGCGAAGGCGGGCGCGAATTATCTGAATTCGCAGCTCGTCAAAATGGAGGCGCTGACCAACGGCTTTTCCGAAGGCATCGCGCTCGACACGAGCGGCATGGTCAGCGAAGGCAGCAGCGAAAACATCTTCCTGGTAAGGGACGGGGCGCTTCATACGCCGCCGCTCGGCTCCGCGATCCTGCCCGGCATCACGCGCGATTCGATCATTCAGATCGCCCGCAGCCTTGGTTACGAAATCCGAGAGGGCCAGATTCCGCGCGCCGCGCTCTACATTGCCGAAGAAGTTTTCTTCACCGGCACGGCTGCCGAAGTCACCCCCGTTCGCAGCATTGACCGCATCAAAATCGGGAATGGCGAATGCGGCCCCGTCACCAGAGAGATTCAGAAGGCATACTTTGAGGTTGTGACGGGGCACAGAGAAGCGCCAGGCAACTGGCTGACGTTCGTGAAATGAGAGAGTGGCGGGCCATCAGGCCGCCAGAGCCGCGAGGCTGCTGCTCGGGTACTATTTTCATGCAGGAAGTTCAGACGCAAAACAGGGTCAGCCGCATTTCACCGCTCCTGCTGATCTTTCTGACAGTTTTTATTGACCTGATCGGCTTTGGCATCGTCATCCCGATCCTGCCGATTTACGCCGAGTCCACGACCTTTCACGCCAGCCCGGCGGCAATCGGCTGGCTGATGGGCAGCTTCTCGCTGGCGCAACTCATCTTCTCGCCGATCCTTGGCCGCCTGTCGGATCGCGTGGGGCGGAGGCCGGTACTCGTCTTCAGCGTACTCGGCAGTGCCCTCGCTTTCCTGATGATGGGGCTGGCGGGTTCGCTCTGGATGCTGTTTGCGGCGCGCATTTTTGACGGGGTGACCGGCGGGAATATTTCGACTGCTCAGGCTTACATCGCGGATGTGACGAGACCCGAAGAGCGGGCGCGCGGGATCGGGCTGATCGGCGCGGCCTTCGGCCTTGGGTTCATCGTGGGCCCTGGGATTGGCGGCGAACTGAGCCACTTCGGCCTCGGCGCGCCGTTCTATTTTGCCGCCGCGCTCGCGCTCTTCAATGCCGTCTCCATCTGGTTCCTGTTGCCGGAGTCACTCAGTAAGGAGCGACGCGCGCAGGCGCATGAGTCAGCGCAAACCGGCAGCCGCTGGCAGGAACTCACCGAAGCCCTGCGCCGGCCCGACCTGCGGATGCTCCTGCTGATCTATTTCTTTCTGACTCTGGCCTTCGCCACTTACCAGTCAACCTTCGCGCTGTTTGCCAAAATCCGTTACAACTATTCGCCGCAGCAGATCGGGCGGTTTTTCGTTTACGTCGGGGTGATCGGCGCCGTCGTGCAGGGCGTGCTGCTCGGGAAGCTGACCAAACGGTTCGGTGAACACAAATTGTTGCTCGTCGGTCTGCTGGTAATGACGGCCTCGTCCCTCTGTATGCCCTGGGCCGCCACGCCGGCCGGATTATTGCTGGTTCTCGGCGCGCTGTCGGTCGGCAGTTCGCTGACGAGCAGCCTGCTGCCCGCGCTGATCTCGAGGCGTTCATCCGCAGACAGGCAGGGCCGTACGCTTGGCATCACTCAATCCGCCGGGAGCCTCGCGCGTTTTATCGGCCCCGCCTGGGGTGGAATGATGTTTGGACTCTTCAGCCCGCTCGCGCCATTCGTGTTGTGTGCCGCCCTGACGGCCATCGCCATTGTCCTCACGCTGACCAGCCCCGATTAAATTCTGCCGCCGACCCGAGCCCCGCTGACAGCCTCCACCCTTTCAGTCCGGGTCAGGATTACCTTCCGAAACCGGGCAGTCTGATGAAAACCGGCGAAAAATCGTCACAGCGACAAATCTTCATCATCGGGATGGAATAGATAAACGACAGCATCTGGCTACTAATTGCCATGCGTCCCTGGCCCCTGCCTCGACAGTGTCACAAGTCGCGCCACGGGCGAACACGAAAATAACGGGGTATGAGCTATGTCGAGTGAATCCAGACCAGAATTACGTCGCTACCGTCGCTTGGACGGGTTGTTCCCAGTCAGCCTCTTTTGTGAGGGCGAGACCTATCGTGTCAAAGCCACGAATCTGAGTCCTGGCGGCATTTTCATTGCGACCCGGCTGCCGCTGAAGGTCGGCTCGCTGGTCCACATGCGGATCGGCGGCCTGCCCGGCAAAGTGTCAATTCAGGCGACCGGCAAGGTCCGCTTCACGCACCCGGGCGTCGGGGTCGGAATCAGGTTCTATGAGATTGCCGAGAGCGATGTAAATCAGATTGCGGAGGTCATTGAAAACAGCCACGCCGCAACCCGGGAACAGACTCTTGAACTCGAGCCGCGCGATACCCGCCTGCGACTCTCACTCAAGCTGACCGTTGACGGGAAAGATCAGGAGGGCCAGCCATTCGAGGATGAGGTTTATACGGAAGACGTCAGCCGGCGCGGGGTTTCTGTGCGATTGAATCACGAGGTGGGGGTGGGGGAGGTCGTCCGCCTCTCCGGCCTCGACGGCCAGTTTCAGGTCGAGGGCGTCGTCAAATACGCGCATGCCACGGACAAGCAGTGTCGGGTCGGCATTCAGTTCCTGACGACTCCCAAACGCTGGGTCGTCGTGGGGATGGCCGTCTCAGCACTCTCGCAGTGGGATGTTCGTCCCGTGAAGTAGCACGGGCCGCAGAAGCAACGTTACCCGCCTGACAAGGAACCGCAGCGGAGCTTCGCCAGTCAGCCGCTCTGAACCGATAAGAGCAAAGCGGCCGGCCGATGAAGCTCCGCTCTGATTTTTATGCGGCCACAGAGGAGGGTGAACGCAATCAGCCGGGCTGATCACTGCCATTCGGGAACAGTACCGTAATCGTTACGGCCTGTGTGTGCTGCTGAAGAGTGAGGAATCCTGGGAAAGATCAGAACGCGGAGGGGCAAACGGGGTGAGTCGCGCAAACGCCCGGTAATCGCCGGAGCCGTCGCAGGGGGCACGGGCTGCGAATCCGGCTCTCAGAACATTCCTCTGATCAACTCCGCGCGCAGTTCCTGCTCGCGCTGCAATGCGTTACGGAGCAGCGTGTCCCGGTGTTCCACCGCGCGCTCGGCTCTGGCCAATTCCTCGCGCAGTGTCCGGACTTCACTCTGAAGTTGTGTGACGTATTCGTATGTCCGACGAAGCCGAAGCTCCGGGGACTGGTCGAATGAAGCGAGGTTGTCGAGCTGTTTCTCGACGGCTTCATCCCTGGATGGCTGGTTGAGTAAGTGTAAAGCTGCACTCATATGGCTCTCTCCCTGTGTGTGATTGATCCAGACTTTAGTGACGTAATCCCACGAAATATTACCGGAATATTTTACGGCGCCTGCCTGACCCCGGGGGCTCCCGAACGGTCAGCATGCTGATCATCAAACTGATGGCTGTCACGATCACTTTAGAAGTCACGGATGACTCCTGAGAACAGCGTCATCGCCCGTGTGATGCCATCAGTATTACTGACCCTCTGTTAAGGATTCGTGGTGAGAAGTTGATAAAAGTCATTCACCACGCCCTGAGGGTAACCTGATGAAATGTCAATCGAACTGCCATTAGTGCAAAGTGCTTAGGAGGATATGAAGAGTATGAATCCGGGGCGGCGACTCAGACAACCGGTACGGGGGTGGAGGAGGTTATACACGACAACAAGGCGAATTAAATTCGGGGATAAACGATGACCTTTGCCTTTTGTCTGACAGCCGGGATCATAGCATAATCATTTCCTCGGTAAAAAGAATTTTCTCCAGCAGAGCTGATAAATTTCGCTCCGAAGCTGATGCGCTCGCTGGTTGATGAACAATTCACACGCCGGGCACTCTTTGCCGACCAGTCACCGGACAAGAAAATGAAAGGTTGCCGCCGTGATTCCACACCTGCGTGAAAAATTCAACGCGAGATACAGCGACGAACACTATCAGGGGGTCATCCGTTCACTCGAAGCGGCGACTGGCTCTCGAATCGAATTCCGTATATGCGAGACGCCGGTTTTTCTGCCCTCAGAGCTGCTGGCAGAAATGCAGCAGGCAGCCGGCGAACTGATCGGACAGCTTCGCGCCTCTGATTATCTGGCAGCTTCCGAAAGGGCCATCCCGCCCGCCTTCCGCACTCCCGGTGAGGGGGCGCACCCGACTTTCATTCAGGTGGATTTCGCCGTCACCCGCGACGCCCGCGGCAGACTGTCACCGAAGCTGATCGAGCTTCAGGCCTGGGCCTCACTTTACGCCTTCCAGCTGGTGATGAGCCGCGAGTATCAGCGGAGCTATGACCTGAGCGGCCTGTCATTCCTGCCCCCGGGCACGAGCGAAGATGAGTACCTCGCCCTGTTCCGCCGCGCCGTGGCGGGCGATCACGCGCCGGAGAATGTCGTCCTGATGGAGATCGAGCCGGAATTGCAGAAAACCAGACCGGACTTCATCCTCACTGAAAAGCTGATCGGCGTGCCGACCGTGAATATTTCCGACATCACCAAACGTGGTCGCCGGTTGTTCTATACGAAGAATGGGCGCGAAATCGAAATCAGGCGGATTTATAACCGGGCAATTATTGATGAATTCGTCAACAAGGGCATCCGCTGCGCCTTCGACTTCCGCGAAGAACTGGAAGTCGAATGGGCCGGGCACCCGAACTGGTTCTTCCGCTGGAGCAAGTTTTCACTGCCTTTCCTCAAACACCCGACTGTGCCGCGCGCCTGGTTCGTGGATCAACTTGAGTCATATCCTGATAACCTTGGAGACTTCGTCCTCAAGCCGCTGTTTTCGTTCGCCGGCAGCGGCGTCAAAGTCAGTGTCACTCGCGCCGATCTCGATACGCTCCCGGAGAACGAGCGCGGCAATTATCTCTTGCAGGAAAAAGTCAGTTACGAGCCAGTCATCGCCGTGCCGCCCGAGGTTAACGAGCTGAGTAAGGTTGAGATCAGGCTCATGTTTCTCTGGCCGGATGACGCCGCCGCGCCGACCGCGGTCAACACGCTCGCCCGACTGAGCAAGGGCGCGATGATGGGCGTGGACTTCAACAAGGGCCGGACCGGGGTCGGGTCATCGAGCTGTTTCCGGGAATGCTGAAAAAGCGGCGCGGTGCGCTATACTGCCCCCGTGATGCGGGCAATGGGAATTGATTATGGCTCACGCTCGATTGGCGTGGCAGTTTCGGATGAACTGGGAATCACCGTGCGGCCACTGACGACGATTCGCCGCGACCGACTCAGCCAAGAGCGGGTCATCGAGCGCATCCGCGCCCTCGCGACTGAACACGAAATCGGCACGCTGGTGGTCGGGCTGCCCCTCAGGGCGGACGGCACGCGCGGCGATGCGGCCGAGCGCGTCGAACAATTTATCCGCGACCTGCAATCACACCTGACCATCCCGGTCGCCTCATGTAACGAATATCTGAGTTCACGGGAGGCCGATGATCTGCTGCGCGCGGGCGGCGCGGATCAGAGAGAACGGCGCGCCCGTTCCGATGAATACGCGGCGGCAATCATCCTGCGGGATTACCTTGATGCCGTGGCTGAAACTCCGAAGGCTGCTGATGACGATAACTCCCCCGATCACTGATCGAAAGAATTTCGGGAAAGTATAATGCTCTCAGGTTCTCTGATTAAGAAAACGGCCATTGCCCTGGTTGCGATTCTGATCCTGCTCGGCGTGGGCGGCTGGTTCTGGCTCAAAAGCGCCGTCAATCGCCCGCGCGCGCACAATGCCGCGGAGAAACTCATTACGATTGAGCCGCGCACCAGCACCGGCGCGATCATTGCGAAGCTCCACCGGGAAGGCGTCCTCGCCGGTGAATGGCCGACGTGGCTGTGGATGAAACTGGCTGCGCACGGCCAGAATTTCAAAACCGGCACTTACCAGTTCGAGTCGCCGATCTCACCCCTCAAAGTCATCGGCAAACTCACGCGCGGCGAAGTCGCCACAGTAAACATCACCTTTCCTGAAGGCTTCAACCAATGGGACATCGCGGCGAAACTGGCGGCGCCGCTGCCCGGCATGAAACAGCCCCCGCCGGCAAGCCAGGACGAAATCCTCGATCTCTTCAAAAAGAAAGTCGGCCTGATCTCGGACCTTGACCCGCAGGCCAGAGACCTTGAGGGTTACCTTTTCCCCGACACCTACGAATACATGGTCAACACCACGCGCGAGCAGCTCGTCGAGGCGATGGTCAAACGCTTCCGCAGGGTTTACACCCCCGAATTGCAGGAGAAGGCGCGGGCGCTCGGGATGAACACGCGGCAGGCGATCACGATGGCATCGCTCGTCGAGAAAGAGGCCAGAATTGACGCGGAGCGCGAAACGATCTCGCAGGTCTATCACAAGCGCTGGAAGATGGGCGAAAAGCTGGCCTGCGACCCGACGGTGATTTACGCAGCGCATCTGGTCGGCAAGGGCTGGGACAGGGTGATCCACCGGAGCGACCTCGACCGCAATTCGCCTTACAACACCTACCTCCGCGCCGGACTGCCGCCCGGCCCGATTGCCTCGCCCGGCAAGCGCTCCATCGAGGCGGCGCTCAACCCGGCGGGGACGAATTACCTCTATTTCGTCAGGGACAGCGTCAAAAATGACGGCTCGCACGTCTTTTCCGAAAATTCGAGGGATCACGACCGTGCCGTGGCGCGCTACCGCGAGTGGGAGCGGCAGGAGAAGAACTCGCAGCCCGCCGCCACGCCCACGCCGCAGGCGCAGAAGTAGAAGCAGCTCGACAAAGAGGCGCGAATGTTTGAAAAGTACACAGAGAAAGCCCGCCGTGCGATCTTCTTCGCCCGCTACGAAGCCAGCCAGTTCGGCAGTGAGCGAATTGAAGCTGAACACATCCTGCTCGGCGTGCTGCGCGAAGACAGCATCCTTGCCAGCCGCTTCTTCAATTCCCGGTCAGCAGTTGAAGACGTTCGCAGGGAGATCGAAGGACGCACCGGGGTGCGCGAGGGCGTCCCGACCTCAGTTGATATGCCACTGTCGGTCGAGGCAAAGAATGTGCTGAAATTCGTGGCGGAGGAATCGGAGCGCCTCAAACATCGGCACATCGGCACGGAGCATCTGCTGCTCGGACTGCTGTGTCTCGAGGGTGCAGTGGCGGCTGAAATTCTGCAAAGTCGTGGGCTCAAGCTCGAAGAGGTGCGTGAAGCGTTGAAGCAGCCGATTGCCGCAGAGGAATCCGATAATGAACCGGCGCTGCTGGCGCACAAATTTGCGCGCTGGCGGCCAGCGGATCGTTATGAAAAGTGGTCGCGGGAAGTCGCCGAAGCCTGCGAGGAGTCCGTATTATTCACTCAGGCGGAGCTGATTGCTGAATTTCAGCGGGTCGCCGCGCTGCGACAGTTCAGCGCGGATGCGGAAGCTCGTGGCAAAGGGGTTGGCTGATCCCGAGTCACTGGTCGCGCTCGCCTTCGAATTGCGCAATGAAGAAAAGCGCCGGCAGTTCATCGCGAAGCTGCGCCGCGAGTGAGAAAGCCGGTCATCCTTATGCTTTCTCACTCGCCCGCCCTGTTTCCTGTACCTCGACTTCTCTCATCGAAGCCACAATCGCCTCGGTGTATTCCGTCGTACTCGCCGTGCCGCCCAGATCACGCGTCCGCATGTTCCTGACCGCGAGCGTGTGTTCCAAGGCCTTGTGAATCAGGTCGGCCGCCCTGCGCTCGCCGATGAACCTGAGCATCAGAACTGATGATTGCAGCAGCGCCGTCGGGTTGGCCATGTTCTTGCCGGCGATGTCGGGCGCGCTGCCGTGGACGGCTTCAAAGACCGCGCCGAGTTCGCCGATGTTCGCGCCCGGCACTATCCCCAGGCCACCCACCAGACCCGCCGTCAGGTCGGAGACGATGTCGCCATAGAGGTTTTCGAGCAGCATCACGTCAAATTGCTGCGGCCTGATCACCAGTTGCATGCAGGCGTTGTCCACGATCTTGTCATCGGCCTGAATCTCGGGGTATTCGGCCGCGATTTTGCGGAAGCAGTCGAGGAACAGCCCGTCTGACAACTTCATGATGTTGGCCTTGTGAATGGCCGTGACTTTTTTGCGTCCCTCGCTGCGTGCGAAGTCGAAGGCGAAACGCGCGATCCGCGTCGAGGCGCGCTCGGTGATGATCTTCAGGCTCTCGACGACGCCGGGCACGACGACGTGTTCCAGCCCCGAATACAAATCCTCGGTGTTTTCGCGCACCACGACCAGATCGAGTTCGCCGAACGGGGTCGTGACGCCGGGCAGCGTTTTGACGGGCCGCAGGTTGGCATAGAGGTCGAGCGTCTTCCGCAGCCGCACGTTGACGCTCGTAAATCCGGTCCCGACTGGAGTCGTGAGCGGCCCTTTGAGCGCGACGCGGTTGCGTTTGATGGATTCAAGCACGGATTCGGGGAGCGGGTCGCCGAAGCGTGACAGCGCTTCCGCGCCGGCGACGAAGCTTTCCCACTCGACTTCGACGCCCGTGGCCTCGATGATGCGGACGACGGCGCCAGTAACTTCCGGCCCGATGCCGTCGCCCGGAATAAGTGTGATCTTGTGAGCCATAAAAAATATTTCGGTCCGGGGACTATGGTTGATCTTCGGTGACTCTTTTGCGCGTGGAAGTTTGCTGTATCGCCCGAGTGCGCGTCAAGCCGCTCAACTTTGCGCGCCGCCGGGTGTTATACTTCGGGCGCACCGATTTTTTCGGAGACAGGATCAAATGCACGAAGTCATGATTCAGATGAGTTTTTCCTCGGCGCACCTGATCCGGGGGCACAAGGGGAAATGCGCCAACCTGCACGGCCATAACTACCGTGTCGAAGTTTACGCGCGCGGCCGGCAGCTCGACGGGATCGGCATGCTGATTGATTTCGCTCACCTGAGGGCCGCGACCCGGAAAGTCGTTGATTATCTCGACCACAAAAACATCAACGAACTGCCGCCCTTCGACCGCGAAATCAACCCGACGGCGGAAGAGATGGCCGCGTACTTCCTGCACGAAATCGGACGGCAGGTCAACGATGACTGTGTGCAGGTTTACAAGGTTCGTCTGTGGGAGACGGAAAACAGCGCCGCCACTTACGAGCCTGATTGAAGCCGTCGAAAAGGAGCCAAGCGATGTCAGATATTTTTGAGGCCGCAGAAAATTTCGTTGACCGCCTGATTGATTCCTTCTGGGCCGGTCTGCCCGAACAGACCGCAGACGATCTGGCGAAGTTCAAGAAGGATGTGCTGACGAGCATCAAAAGCAATGTCACTTCGCTGGTTGACCATGAAATCAACGAGACTGACCGTCATCTCGAAAACGCCCGCCGGATGCGCGAGGAGCGCCGGCAGCGTCAGCAGGCGCCGGAGACGCCGCCAGCCAGTCCGGCGTGATTGCACCTTCCGCATTACCAATGTCTCAATCCATCGAACAGGCTGATGTCGCGATTGTCGGCGGCGGCGTGATCGGCTGCGCGATTGCGTGGCGGCTCGCTCAGGCCGGCATGTGCGTCGTAGTGATCGAACGCGGCGAGCCGGGCCGCGAGGCTTCGCACGCCGCGGGCGGCATGCTCGTCCCGCTGGCCGAAGCTGATTTCGCCGATGATTTTTTCAACCTCGCGGTCGCGAGCCGCGCGATGTATGCCGACTTCGCCAGCGAGTTGCGCGAGGCGACGGGCATTGACGTTGAATACCGCACCGAAGGCACGCTTTACCTGGCGCTCTCCGGAACGGATGAGGAAGAGCTTGATCACCGCCTGAGCTGGCAGCGCGCCGCCGGGTTCAACGTGAAGCGTCTCGACGCGGGCTGCGTGCGAAAGCTCGAACCGCTGCTCAATGAAAAACTGCGCTGGGCGCTCAAATTCCCTGACGACCACCAGGTTGATAACCGCCGCCTGATGCTGGCAGTGATCACGGCCGCGCGGGATGCCGGCGCGCAGTTTCAGACAAACACCGAAGCCCGGCATCTGATCATCGAATCACAGGCCGGCGAGCGCCACGTTGCCGGAGTGGAAACGACGACGGGAGAAGTCCGTGCGCGCACAGTGGTGATTGCCGCCGGGAGCTGGTCGAGCCTGCTGACAGACCAGAGCGGAAAGCAGATTGCGGATTTTCAGATTGAGCCGGTGCGCGGGCAGATGGTCGCGATTGAAAACCCCGCGCCGTCCCTGCGCCACATCGTTTATTCGCGGCGCGGCTACGTGGTTCCACGACTCGGCGGGTTTGTCATTGCGGGTTCGACCAGTGAAAACGCGGGTTACGACAAGAGCGTGACGGCCGGCGGGCTGGCTTCGATCATCGAACGCGCGGTTGAGATCATGCCGATCCTCGAGCAGCAAAGGGTGATCGAAACCTGGGCGGGGCTGCGTCCGCACGCCCCGGATGATCTGCCAGTTCTCGGCGCCGACCCGGAACTGGCCGGGCTGGTTTACGCGACCGGCCATTACCGCAACGGCATCCTGCTCACGCCCGTCACCGCACAGGCGATCAGCGAGCTGATCAGAACGGGCGAAAGTAAAACCAATCTGTCGCCATTCAGCATCACGCGATTCGCCAGCCGCTCGGTCGCCGGGTGAGTACGTGAAAGAGCGCGATAGTTGTTTTCGCGTCGCGGATTTCGCCGCGCGTCATCATCCCTTCCAGCTCCGAAAAATCGAAGGCGCGAATTTCGTTGATGACTTCGCCGACATCGAGCGACTGTTCGCGCCGGATGAGGCTCTGCGCAAAAAAGAAGTGGAGCAGCCCATCGTTATTGCCCGGCGTGACGTAACATTCGGCGATCTTTTCGAGCCGCGTCGCCTCGTAGCCGGTCTCTTCCAGCAATTCACGCCGCGCGCATTCTTCCGGCGTCTCGGTCGGCACGACGCGGAAATTTTCCTCGCGCCCTTCCAGCAGCCCGGCCGGCACCTCCCACAACTCGCGATCAATGCTGTAGCGGTACTGCCGCATCAGCAGGATCTGATTGTCACTGAGAAAGGGGACGATGACGCAGGTTCCGGGGTGGCGGATGACGCCCCGGGTCACGGTCTCGCCGGTCGCGGTGTTGAGAACCGTTTCGCGGTTGACCATCCAGCGCAACTCCTCGCCGTGCGCCGAAACGCGCGCCTCGCGATACTCGGTTCTGACTTCAAGCCATTTGAATTGATTACTCATCGCTGATCCTTTATACCTGGTGTCGCAGTACAAACCTGATTTCCACCCATCAACAAAGTCAACGGGAGAGAAAATGAAAACTCATCGGCGTGTTGCCGTCTTCATTCTGCCGCTCGTACTTCTGGTGCTGTCGCTGAATAGCACAACCGCGCCGGCGCAGGAAGGCCGGATGAAGATCATTCTCGACACCGACATCGGCGACGACATTGACGACGCGTGGGCGCTGGCGTTCGTGATCCGGCGGCGGAGCTTTGAAACTCTGGGCGTGACCATCGCGCACGGGCCGACGGCGCTGCGGTCGCGGATCGCCTGCAAGATGCTCCACCTCGCCGGGCGCGGCGAAATCCCCGTCGCCGTCGGGCGCGAAACGAACGACCCGCGCTGGCATTACCAGTTTTCGTGGGCCGAGGACTTCGAGAAAAAGAAGCCGATTCAGAAGCCCGCGGCCGATTTCATCGTCGAGCAGGTCAGGAAGCATCCGGGGCAGGTAACCATCGTCGCCGTCGGCCCGCTCGAAAACCTGGCCGACGCGCTCCGCCGGGAACCGAACCTGCCGAAGCTCGTCAAACGCGTCGTGCTGATGAGCGGCTGCGTCTACGGCTCCGAATGGTCGCCGGACAAGCCGATGGCCGAATACAACGTCGCCGCTGCGGCCGCCGACGCGCAACTGGTGTACGGCGCGGGGCTGCCGCTCACGATCGTGCCGCTCGACGCGACGACGAAGGTGCAGCTCAAAGATGAAGAGCGCGAGGAGGTGCGCAAACACGACTCGCCGCTCACGAGGTCGGTCGAATGCCTTTACCGCCTCTGGATCGCGAACCGCACGCAGCGGATGACGCTGCACGACCAGCTCGCCATCGCCGAAACTGCCGACCCGGGGAGTTTCTTCGGCAAACTGGAGACGCTGCCGCTCGTCGTGGACGAGAAAGGATTCACGCGCATTGACCGCGAGAAAGGCCGGCCCGTCACCGTCTGTCTTGAGCCGAAGCGTGATGAGTTCATGCGCTATTACATCGCGCAGCTGACGGGGAAGCCCGTCAGCCTCAGGCTCCCGGATCGGAGAGAATCAAGCGGCGCTGCCAGAGCGTCACTGTCAAAAACCGACTTCGAGGTGATTGAAGGGAGGTTTCACGACGGTCTGGGCACATATGCCGAAATTATGCTGGCAAATGAACTGCTCGCGCTGACAAAGCTGGATCAATCGCCTTTCGATCCGCAACGCAGCCGCACGAGAATGCAGGAAGCCATCGCTTCGCTCCCCGCATCGCATCCGAGCCGCGCGATCTTTCAACAGGAGATCGCCAATATCGAAAAGGCCGTCCGGCAGGGCGCGGGCGAATTGCTTGCCAGGGCGGGAAGCGGCGCCCTGACGCGCGTGCGCCACACCCCGCGAGAGTTCGCCGACGCCAGAGCCGGTGATCTCATCCTCGAATTCGCGGACCATCAGGCAATGCCTGTTTCCGTCAAGACCGACAAGTCGGGCAGAGTTGCTGTCGCCGAAGGCCAGACGCCAGACATCGGGCCGAAGTGGGCGGAAAGGTATTTCAAAGTTTCCGATTCGGAGTTGAATGCGATGATTACCGAACTGGGTTTTGCCTCGCCCGCGGAACTGAAGGGGCATTACCTGAACGTCTCGCGGCTGGTGGCGCAGGTCATTATTCGCAAGCTGGAACTCACAGACTGTCAGCCGGGCGATTTCAGCCAGGCTCAGGTGGGCAACCTTGAGGCGGCAAAATATCTGTTTCTTCGGTTGCTGCATTACAAGCACGGTAACGACGACAGCCGCGTCATCATCTTTGACCGCAGGACTGGCAGAGTGCGGTGGGAATCGCTGCTGGAAGACGTGAACATCGAATCGCTGACCCGCGAGCGAATTTCGTTTACCCCCGCGCATCCGAAAGGCGGGGAGCCGGTCGGCACGACCTTCGGCATTCGCATTGATGGCCGAACGGTCGTGACTTTTCAGGTCAAGCACAAAAGGGGCCGGGCGCGCGGGACGGCCAGTCAGTACGAATTCGGCGACATCACGACGCGGCTGGAGGTCGCGCGACTCTGACGTAATGAACATATTCAACCGTCCGATCCCGCTTGTATTCCCGCCCGTTGTCGGCCTTGAAGCGGCTGTAGCCGGTCTCAAAAGTTCGCGGCTCCCCGCGCAGGCCGAGGATTTCGTGAATCTCCGCGAGACTCATCACGCCTTCATCGTTGTAACTCACCAGAATGTGTTTCGCCCGCGCATTTCTGACCAGATGCTCCATCGCCTCCGCGGCTGATCGCTGCCGGCAATAACGACTGCGCACGTAATCGCGCATCCCGGTGACACCCGTCAAAGCGGGGTTATCGTAAGCCGCAATCGTTTCCAGCACATGATAATTCGCTCCGTACTGTCGGTGGTTGTATGGCGGATCGAGGTAGAGTACGTCGCATTCGATCTCTTCGATCAGTTCATTAGCGTCACGCTGATGGACACTGCACCAGCCGACGTGATTTTTCAGCTCCAGCGGCCTCAGGCGTAGCGGCTTTCGGGCGCTGGCCTTGAATTTCTTGAGGTACGCCCCGTAAACGCTCGCCGTGTTGGCGACCTGATCAATGGCTTCGAGCAGGGAAGCCAGGATGTAGAAATATTCCGGCCCGGTGATCAGCCCTTCCGCCCGCCAGGTTTCCAGCGCCTGTCGGATTGCGTCGGCCTTCCCGGCATTTTCCTCGGTGTAATAAAGCCGATTGCCAGCAGGACTGTAGTGATGAGTGATGAAACCCGAAATGCCGGGAAGCTGATTGATGAAGGCCAGCACCGCTTCCGCCGAATCGCCTGAGCGCGCGCGACGGCTGGCAATGTCGGCCTTGTATCTTTTCCTGAGTCCGGCAAACCGCGGCGTTTCATTGATCTCGATGTAAGCCTTGTTCAGGGCGTAGGCGTAATACTGAAGATCATTGGCGATGATTTGCAGCCCCAAACCTTTGAAGTATCTGCCCACCGCCCCGGTCCCGGCGAAGATGTCGCAGAAAACCTTTTCGCTGCCGTCGGCGACCTGACGAAAAACCTGTTCGAGGAATGGGAGGAGCGTGTACTTGGAGCCGATGTAGTTCATGCTCAGTGGAAAGCCTGTGCGATCTGGTCAAGACTCTTCAGCACGGCGGTCTTCTTCGGGCCGGTCGTCTTCATCAGCACGGCGCGGAGCCGGGCGACATTTTTGCCGAACGTTGCGCGGTCCTCTCTGGCGACTTCGTAAAGTTTCTTCTGTTGTGTGTCCTCGGCGATTGTTTTGAGCAGGTCGTCAAGGTTGCTGAGGGCCTCTTCAGCGTGCGCGCCCTGCGGGTAAAGCTCCAGATACCTTCCCTCTCTCAGCATGATCACTTCGAAATTGCAGGGGAGGTCGGTTTCGCACTCGCCGGGCAGCAGGTTTTGCGAGGCCTCCCACGCGATGCGTTCGGCAATCGGCAGGGCGCGGTACTTCCTCTGCAGATTCCAGAACAGTTCCGAATTCACTATCCATTGTCCGCCCGGCTCGCTGTAAAGGAGCTGCCTTTCCTGCGCCCTGAGCCAGGCCTGCTGTGAAGGCTGTGCAGGCTTCATTGCCGGAATCTCGGAAACTGAACGGCGCAGCGCGACGAGGCGCGAGAGTTCAAGCTCAGCCGCAATCGCGGGCGTCGTGACCTCAGTAACCACGCGCGTCAGGAAGTTGACCAGGTCCACCTGCTCGGCAAAGCTCGATAGTTCGACTTTCAATCTTTCCGCGGCGATGCCCTGATAAATGGCTTCGCGATTGGCAGGGTCAAATGAGCCTGTCAGGCTGCCGAACACCCAGCCGCTTTTGCCGTCTGTTGTGGTGACGCGATACCAGAAATCCTCGTTCTGACCGACCTTCTCTTTGCCGGCTGACTGTTCAAGCACCTGCAGGATCGTGCCGAGCGGCAGCCGCGTCACTTCCTCCGCCGTGGTCTGTGGCGCGGCGCGGACGCGGACTCCCGAAGCCGTTGTGATTCTTTCTTTCGTTGAAGCCGTCTGCGAACCAATCCCCGCGCTCATTGCCTGTGAATCAGCAGGAATGAAGCAGAGGGCAATCAGCATCATTAGAATGGCCAACCGGTATTGAGCGGAATAAGACTTCATCAGCTCGCAGCGGAAAAGCATCGTGGCCTCCCGAAGAAAATGTTGCGCCCGGGCGATTGTAACTGCGAGTTTTGATTTGCGCCATGAAACCCAATATCATTACCCGGCCTCGCGGACCCCGCGCCGGGCCGTTAGTCATTCTGGCCGGAACCTTCCTTCCCCGGAAAGAATTTGGTTATGAAGTTTGTCAATCACTGGCGGGCGTTCGCCTCTTCCTTTCTGATCAGTCTCATCTTCGGCCTTGTCGCCATCTCCCAGACCGGCTCCTGGCGGTGGCAGAATCCGCGACCGCAGGGCAATCCGCTCTACGCCATCGGCTTCAGCGACGAACGGCACGGGATTGCCGTCGGTCGGGACGGGGCCATTCTGCGGACCGATAATGGCGGGAACGACTGGCAGCACCTGCGCGGCAGGATCGCCACGCCGCTTTACGGTCTGGCGATGCGCGGCAAACGCGCCTGGGCTGTCGGCGCGCGCGGTCTGGTCATCATTTCAAGAAATGGCGGCGAAACCTGGAAGGAGCAAACCAATCCGACGAAGAAGCATCTATATGCCGTCAGTTTCGCGACCGACAGGGACGGCTGGGCGGTCGGCGTTGAAGGCACAATCATCGTAACCCATGACGGCGGCGCGACCTGGGTCGCGCAGGAAAGTGGGATCACCAGACACCTTTACGCGGTCGCGTTCAGTGATGAAAAACATGGCGTGGTGACCGGGGCCGAAGGGACTCTGCTGGTCACGGATGACGGCGGGGCTTCATGGAAAATTAAACCGCAGAACGCCGCGCGCAACCTGCTCGGCATCGGCGCCGTCGCGCCGGACAAATTCTGGGTGGTCGGGTGGCAGGGGACGATCCTGTACAGCGGTGATGCGGGCGCGACGTGGGTCGCGCAGCAGAGCAATTCATCAACCAACATCTACGCGGTCTCTTTCATTGATGACAAGCGCGGCTGGGCCGCAGGTGCCGACGGCGTGATTCTGCATACGGGCGACGGCGGCGCAACCTGGAGCGCGCAGCTTTCCAACAGCGCGCAATTATTCAGTGCGGTCTGCCTCGTTGACGACAAACACGCCTGGGCCGCGGGCGAAGGCGGGGCGATTTACGCGACGACCGATGGCGGCGAGAAATGGAACGCCCAGTTGCGAGGTTTACAGGAATCTCTCTCAGCGGTTGATTTCGCGGACGGCAGGCGCGGCTGGGCGGTCGGCGCAAACGGCACGATCCTGGCAACTGAGGACGGCGGGAAGACGTGGAAGGCACAGACCTCGAACACGACGGCCAGCCTCAGCGCGGTTGATTTCATTGACGCGAAGCAGGGCTGGGTGGTCGGCGAACGCGGCGTGATCCTGCGCACTGCGGACGGCGGCGGGCAGTGGGAAGTCAAAGCGGGCGGCACCGATTTCAGCTTCCACGGGGTCACCTTTATCAGTCAGCAGGAAGGATGGATCGCAGGCGAAGGCGGCACGATCCTGCACACTGCCGATGGCGGCGAAAACTGGAAGCAACAGACATCGAATACGCGCTCGTGGCTTGAAACGATTATTTTCACCGACGACAAGCAGGGCTGGGCCGCGGGCGAAGCGGGGACGATCCTGCACACCGCTGACGGCGGCGAAACGTGGGCGAGGCAGGAAAGCGGCACGCGGCGTTCGCTCTATTCGATTTCATTCGCCCCCGCCGATAAATCGGCGAAAGCGCGTGAAGGCTGGGCGGTCGGTGATGAAGGTTTGATCCTGCATACGAAAGACGGCGGTGAAAACTGGGTGGTGCAGATCAGCGGCGTGCCGAGCAACCTGCTTGGCATTCACGCCCTCAGCGCGCGCCAGGCGTGGGCCGCCGGGTTGAATGGAATCATTATTCGCACCAGTGACGGCGGCGCAACGTGGCAGCGTGATTCGAGCGGCACGACGACCCCGCTCCGGGCAATTATCTTTCGCGGCGAAGGCGACGGCTGGGCGGTTGGACGCGACGGCGCGATTCTGCGTTATGCCGGGACCGGAACCGGCGAACTGAAAACGATCCTCGACTGAAACAACAGTTACTTCTCGGTTAAGCAGTAAAGCAATATGACATCCCCAAAACGTTCTCTGAAATTTATGGCCGGCCTGTCACTGGTGGCAGTAGTGCTGTGTCTCGTGGCTCTGGCTTTCACGGGCAGGCTTTCGCGCACTACTCATTTATCATCCGCGCGGAATGCGCAACCACAGGCGAGTGACCCCGCCTTCTCGAACAACACCAGACAAAATTCAAATCAGCTGCCGGAGAAGGTAATAAATCAGAACACGCCTGCGTCGGCCAGCGCTTCAATTCCCGCTTCATCCATTGCCAGATCAGCCAGGCATCCCGAAAACAATCCGCAATCCGCCGAGGATTCAGAAGGCGAGAGAGCCAAAGCGCCCGGTTCGGTTGAAGAGGAAAGAGAGGGGCGCGGCGACTGGTTTTACGAGCAGCGCGCTTACCCGCTTGATGAAATTCCGCGCGGCGCCCGGTTGCGCGCGCTGGAACAGCTCGGGCGCGAAGAAAGACGGCATCGGCTGGAAGCCAGCGTGCAGGCAGACGCTGATCTGGCAGGGGAGCAGGTCTGGGCTGCGATTGGCCCCGCCCCAATTTCCAACGGCTTCAGCTTTGGCTTTCCGCAAGGCTCAGTCTCAGGCCGAGTCACTGCGATAGCGCTCGACCCCGGCTACAACGGCACAAGCAATCAGACGGTTTATGTCGGCGGCGCGCAGGGCGGCGTCTGGCGTTCGACTGACAACGGGGTCAACTGGGCGCCGATCCTTGATAACGAGGCTTCGCTCGCGGTCGGTTCGCTCGCTGTTGACCCGACCAATCCGAATGTCATCTACGTGGGCACGGGCGAACCGAATCGCGCGGGTGACACTTATTACGGCGCGGGACTGCTCAAATCAGCCGACGGCGGCGCGACGTGGACGCGCATCACTGGCCCGACTTCAACCCGTGATCCCCAGCAGCCTGCTTTCATCAACGCGGCCATCGGGCAGATCGCGATTGACCCGGTCACGCCTTCGACGCTCTTTCTGGCGACGACTTTCGGCAGCACAGCCAGCGCCACGGGCAGCGCGGGCCGTCCGGCGCTCGGGCAGGTTGGCATCTGGAAATCGTCCGACGGCGGGGCGACGTGGAAGAACGTTGATCCCGACGGCAGCAGCGGCGCTCAGAGCGGTCACGACATCCTGATTGACCCGCAGAACCATCAGGTCGTTTACGCCGCCGTGCGCTCCAGAGGCATTTACCGCTCGGTCTCGGGCGGCGAGCCGGGAACCTGGACAGTGCTGAAAGGCGGGTTGCCGGAAGTGACCAACACGCAGGACCCTCCTTTCTTCCGCCCGGTGATCGCCGCCGGGCCGCCGATTGCTCCTTCGACCAGTGCGACGCTCTACGCCGCCTTCGCTTCAAAGGACGACACACTGCTCGGCATCTGGCGCTCGACCGACGGGGGCAACGTCTGGACGCAACTGGCCACGCCCTCGACCAGCGGGCAGGAGAATTACAACATCGCGCTCGCCGTTGATCCGGCGGACGCGAACGTCGTCTATTACGGCACTTCGGCCAACAGCAATTACAACGGCGGCACGCTCGTGCGCAGCAGGGACGGCGGGCAGACGTGGACTGACATTTCCAGAGGCAACGGCACGACCAGCGGCCTGCACCCGGACACACATGCTGTCGTGGTCAGTCGCGCCAATCGCAACATTCTGTTCACCGGCAATGACGGCGGCATCTGGCGGACGGATGGTGCGACGAATGATTTCGTCAGCTGGACGACGCTCAATCAGAATCTGAGCTTCTCCCAGTTTCAGTCCGTCGCCTTGCACCCGACCGACCTCGCGCTGCTGCTCGGCGGCACGCAGGACAACGGCACTTTGCTCTATAACGGGGGCATCTCCTGGTCGCTGTCTGACGGCGGCGACGGCGGCTTCGCGCTGATTGACCAGTCGAACCCGCAGGTGATGTACCACACGCGCTTCAATCAGAATAACTCCGGCGGGGAGACCGCCCAGATCGGGCCGAGGTTTTCATCCAACGGCGGGCAGACGTGGTCATCATCCCGCGGCTGCTTCGGCTGCACGGCGCAGCAGGGCAGATTCAACCCGGCGGACCGCGTCTCGTTCTATCCGCCGATGGCGCAGCACATCGGTTTCACCGGCGGCGGCGGCAATGTGATCTATTTCGGCACGCACCGGCTTTATCGCACCGCAGATCAGGGCCTCACGTGGACGGGGCTCGGCGCGAGCGCGGACAGCTTCGGCGCCGATCTGACAAAGGGCAGCGGGAGCTTATCTGCCATCGCCGCACACCCCAGCCTGAATAACAGCACCACTCCCCCCGGCGAGATCGTCTGGACCGGCAGCAGCGACGGTCTCATCGAGGTCACGACCAACGCGGGCGCGCTCGCCGGCGCGACGTTCACCAACGTGACCAAAGCGCCACTGCCCAACCGGTTCATCACCGACATCGGGCTTGATTCGAATAACACGCAGCGCGCGGTCGTGGTTTATTCGGGATTCAATACCAGCACTCCCACAGCTCCCGGCCACGTTTTCCAGACGACGAATCAGGGAACGTCTTGGGCTGACATCAGCGGCAACCTGCCGGACGTGCCTGTCACTTCGGTCGCGCTCGACCCGAACAACACGAGCCACATCTGGATCGGCACCGACATCGGAGTCTTTGAAACCACCGACAGCGGCGCGAACTGGGCGCGCCTCGGCAACGGCATGCCGAAAGTCGCCGTCTTTATGGTGCGCTACCACACGGCCAGCGGCACTCTGGTCGCGGCCACACACGGGCGCGGCATCTACCGCCTGACGACCGCTCGCGCGTCCACGACCGTTTCCGCGGCCAATTACAGCGCCCTGGCAATTGCCGGCGAATCCATCGTCGCCGCCTTTGGAACCGGGCTGGCGACCGGCACCACCGTTGCGACTACGATCCCGCTGCCGACTGTACTCGGAGGCACGCGCGTCGTCGTCAGAGACGGCGCCGGGGTCGAACGCCTCGCGCCACTCTTCTTCGTCTCGCCCAACCAGGTCAACTATCAGATCCCGGCGGGCACCGCTGCCGGCACTGCGACCGTGACGATCACGAGCAGCGACGGCATAGTTTCAGCCGGGGCCGCGCAGGTCGCCACATCCGCCCCCAGCCTTTTCACCGCCGACGCGTCGGGGCAGGGCATCGCCGCCGCCTTCGCCGTGCGCGTCCGCAATGGCTCACAGACTGTCGAGCAGGTCTACAGATTCGACAGTGCGCAAGGTAAAAATGTCGGCGTCCCGCTCGACCTGGGGCCGGCCGGGGACACCGTCGTGCTGGTGCTGTACGGCACTGGGTTACGCAACCGCACTTCACAGAACGCAGTCACCGCGAGCATCGGCGGCGCGAATTCGGAAGTGCTGTACGCGTCGGTCGCCCCGGGCTTCATCGGGCTCGATCAGCTCAACGTCGTCGTGCCGCGCAGTCTGGCCGGGAGAAATAGTGAAGTTGATGTGGTCGTGACTGTGGATGGGAAGACTGCCAACACTGTGAGAGTCAGCATCAAGTGAGAACGGCGGCGCGATCTGCCAGATCGCGCCACGTTCTTTCGGAATTCAGGTCGCTTTCGCGACCAGATCATAATCGTGAGCTTCGGTGATTTCGAGATGGATGAAATCGCCCGGCCTGGCAGCGAAGCCTTCGGGCACGTCATTGATCAGCACATGCCCGTCAACTTCCGGGGCCTGCGATTCCAGCCGCGCCTGCAGGAGTAGTTCGCTTTCTTCGGACACCCCTTCGAGCAAAGCCCTGAACCGCTTCCCGACGAGCGCGCGGTTGCGACGCTTTGAAATTGCTTTCTGCTCGCGCATCAGCCTGGCGCGCCGCGACCGCATCGTTTTTACCGGCACCTTGCCGTCAAGGTTGTAACCGTGCGTGCCTTCCTCGTCCGAGTAAGTGAACACGCCCACGCGATCGAATTCGACGTCGCGTACAAACTGCACGAGTTCACCGAAGTCTTCTTCAGTCTCGCCCGGAAAGCCCACAATGAAGGTCGTGCGCAGGGCAATGTCAGGTACGAACTGCCGCGCGCGCGCGAGCAGCTTTTCGAGCAGCTGCCGGTTGCCGCCGCGCCGCATTCGTTTCAGCACGCCCGCGCTCGCGTGTTGCAGCGGCATATCCAGATAGCTGCAAATCTTCTCCTCTTCGGCCATCACGGCCAGCGTCGCGTCGCTGAGTGAATTCGGGTACGTGTACATCACGCGAATCCATTCGATGCCGTCCACGCGCGCGAGCGACCGCAGCAGATCGGCCAGCCCGTCCCTGATCCCCAGATCCAGCCCGTACTGCGTCGAATCCTGCGAAATCAGCACCAGCTCCTTCACGCCCTGACCGGCGAGTTGCTCGGCCTCGCGCAGGATCGAACCGGCCCGCCGCGAACGATAAAGCCCGCGCATCTGCGGGATCGCGCAGAAGGCGCAGGTGTGATCGCACCCCTCAGCAATCTTGACATAGGCGAAATGCTTCGGCGTCGCCAGAATCCGCGGCGCGTTTTCGTCGTACAGGTAAGTCGGCAGCCCGCGCGTCATCCAGCTGTTTGAAGCCACGAACGCCGCGTCCTGCGCCGCGACGGCAGTCGGATCAACCGCCGCCACGATCTTCTCGATTTCGCTCGTGCCGAGTACCGCGTCCACTTCCGGCAGCTGGTTGAGCAGGTTCTGACGGTAGCGTTCGACGAGACACCCGGCGACGACCAGCCGCTTGAGATTGCCGTGATCCTTCAGTTCGGCCATCTCCAGAATCGTGTCAATTGATTCCTGCTTGGCCGAGTCAATAAAGCCGCACGTGTTGACGACGATCACGTCCGCCGCCTCGCGGTCAGTCGTCAGTTGATAGCCATGTTTTGCCAGCTGCCCCATCATCACTTCGCTGTCCACCAGATTTTTCGGACAGCCAAGGCTGACAAAACCGATCTTTGAGATTTCAGATTTCATTTGGGACTTCTTCCAAACCATCTTTCGCTGCCGCCAGCATACCAATCAGCACCCACAGGTGGCGAGTGTCTTCAAATGAACCGGCCAGACTCTGATAAAGAAACGCGCCGATGAAAGCAATCGCGAGCCCCGCTCTGATGACCGCTTGCGTTGAGCCGGTTGCACGAAGCGGCCTGAGACCTTTCATCAAAAAGAAGATGATACTGGAAAAGGCCAGCAGCCCCGTCACGCCTTCCTGCCCGGCGATGCTCAGCCAGACATTATGAGCGTCCGTAAAGTAATGCCGGGTGCCCGAGGGAGAAGTATACGCTACTCCGGCCACCCCGAGTCCAACGCCGCGCCCAAGGAGGGGGTGTTCTTTGAAGGTTTCAAGCGCCGTCTGCCAGATGCGCACGCGCAGTGAAGGCTCAATTCTGATGTGCGTGCCGGGCAGAGTGAAAAAAGCCCGCTGTCCCGCTGGTGTCGGCGAAATGATCGTCGCCAGAATAAACACGAGCGCCATTGCGAAGCCGCCCGCCAGCGCCATCTGCCCCTGATGACGGCGCTCAGTGTTTCTGAGCCGCGCCCATATCCAGAGTCCGCTGCTCAATAACATCCCCCCGAGCCCCAGAGAGAACGTGAAAACTGCGCTCACCCAGAGCAGCACGATGAACAGCCGGAACCAGAATTCTTTCAGCCGGCCGAGTGATCGCATCACGAGAGCGATCATCAGGCTGACGCTCAGAAAATTGCACAGCACGTTCGGATTATCGAACAGCCCCTGGACTCTGGTGTAATTCCCCGGCGGCAGGCTGCCATAACCCGTTATCGCAAAGTTGACATCAGGATTCCTGACGCCTGCGTAAAACGCGATGACCCCGATGACACTTACTAAAACTGTTATCACTGTTCCGGCCAGCCACGCCTTCATCGTCCGGCGCATGAGAGTTTCTGACCTGATCAAATTGAAAGACAGCACCGCCAGCCCGATGAGGTACGCTTCGCCAGCCAGCTTAACGACGCTCAGTCGCAAGTTTTCTGAAGCCACAGTCGAGACGGCCATTGCGGCGAGGTACAGCCCCAGCGGCAGGTAGAACCAGCTGAACCGGATCACGCCTTGTCGCCCGAGCAAAGCAATGAGCCAGACCAGCGATGCCGCGACAAAAATAAAGTCGGTCAGAGGGAGGGAAAAACCGAAGAAGGAAGCTTGGAACGGTGTGACCAGCGGGAGTGAAAAGATCAGGGCGAGATAAATCCATTCGGTGAAACGCAGAAACCTGTCACTCGTCTCTTCGTGTTGTGCTTTGCCAGCGGTGTTCAGGGAGATTTCAACTCTCCTTCCTCCGGCTCATCGGGAACGGGAATCTCTTCCGGTGGGATGATGACCACTTTGCCATCGCGCCAAGCGGCGACTGACTGACCGAGTCGCTTATGTTTCCACAGGGCATTCCTCACGGCCTGACGGAAAATCTCTTCTATTTCCTCGGCGTGATCCATCAGAAGGTTATCTGGAATCCTTGCCTCGCCTTTCATTTCGCTGCCTCAATAAATTGCGTCCAGCGATCAGCCTGAAGGATGATCTGCTGAGTTTTCAGCTTACCCTTTGCGATCAGAACAGGCTCACCAGCTTCAGAGTTATCATAAACACCCCAAGTTTCAGCAATCAGTTGGTAAAGAGTAAAAAAGTTGCGGATACCTTTCTTATAACGACGCCGGATAATTTCTTTCGGGATGTCATGCCCGCCTGAGGCAACGCGCTCTTTGACTCGTTCGACAGCAAGCTCAGGGCTGCTCAGCCATACAAACATCAGGTTGATGAGATAACCATCTTGGACAAGCTGACTCAGCCAAGGCACATAAGACTTCGTTGCCAGCGTGGTTTCAAAGGCGAAATTCTCACGCCGAGCAGCCAGTTCACGCAAGCGTTTGAGCATTACCCGACCAGCTTCAATCGCTGCCCGTTCGGGTTGAAAGGCTGACAAGCCGCTCGCAATCGTGTCTGCGTTGACGAACTCCAGTGAGCCAAAGTGATCACGCAGCAGGAATGGTGCGAGTGTGGATTTGCCTGCACCATTCGGGCCGGCGAGGATGATGATTTGTGGAGATGGTTTGGTCAAAACCGCACCCCTGTTATCTCCCCCTCCTGCTCAAACAACCTTTCAGAGCCTCGCTCAATCCATCAAGATTTTCCTTCTTATAGAAGGCTGGTCTTCCCATTCGGCCCTTTTCCGGCAGCAGTCGCACACGTTCTTGTCCCGAAAAAGCCAGATCAATCGCCTTTCTATATGCTGGTTGCGTTGAGTAGGCTATTACCTTCACATAGTGATCGCCAAAACGCTTGATGAAGCCTGACAGACGCCGGGAAATTTCAGAAATACCAACGGCATCTTTCTTATGTAGCAGGAAGTCATATGTTGAGACAGCTTCCTCATGAACATGTATTTCAGGCACAGGCCCGTACAAACCTGAAAGGAAAATCAGATCAATTCGACCAAGTTTCCTTGTCCCCAATGTCTCTTTAAGATAAGTATGAACAGCCCTGAATGACTTCGATTCGGTGTATGGTTTTTCCTGCGAACAAGGGAGAATCAAAGCGATTTTGGATTTATCGCTGGGCTTCCATCTCCGGCGGCGCAAATCGTAATCATCCCGGGTGTGAGAACGAATAGTCTGCTTCCGTGCTGATGTCTGCACTCGCAGTCTGTCTGGTTTCGGGAGATGAAGCTTGGGAAAACGGAGCGGCAGTGATTGAAGATATTCTTCCAAACCTTCGGCAGTCTTTGCCTCTGCCGCTTCCCGAACAATCTCAAAGTCCAGTTCGAGATTATGCAACGCAATGGCAGCGTAAACTTCACTTTTCTGCCGCCCTTCAAGTTTCCCTGCCATAATCCTGCGATCTTCATCCATATCCCGGTAGCAACATACAGGACAATCACAGGGGTAAGCCGCCAAGTGTTTCCATGACAGCGCATTTCTCGCTCTTGGATTCAGGTAGCTGAGCGCACGGGCTTCCTGCACGTACCGACTGGAGTCGCAGGAGTCCACTCCTGCAGACATCAGGTAGGGAACCATAATGCCTGTAATTCCGAAAACGTGCAGGTGCATTTCAGGAGGCATTGATTTCCGCGCCGATTTGGCAAACTCAAGTACCTCATCAAAGCGTCCCCCTTTTCGCCTTGGAACCATTGACCCCAGCGCAAGTCCATACACTTGCTCTGTGAGGCCCTCAGCCTGCAATCGCTTGGTCAGGTTTTTGACGAACTCAGCAAGATGTTCCGGGGTAGAGCCGTGAATGGGCACATAGAGCTTTGTTAGTGTGTTGGTTTGGGCGATCAGTCTGGCGCTTTGGAGCGCGGAATCAAGCGTCAGTCTCTGCCTGCGATCTGCTTCCTGTTCATCAAGATTTGGCGGGATCGGGTAATCCAGAGAGGCTGCAAATGTTGCCCCGAGTTGTATCTGTAGTTTGAGAATCCCTTCGGGCAGTTGATCCTGTTGCATTCCGAAATCCGACAAATCCAAGTCAGGATCAAACATCAGCGTGTAACCGCCAGAGTCCAGAAAAATGTCGCTGGTGTAATTGACCTTGTACTGAGTATGCAGATTCCCATTGTAATGTTGGCGCAATGGTTTTTCCCGCCAGCGTTCGAGAGATTGAGGAGAAATTGAAAAGTCCAGAAAGTGAAGCACCTGTGAGAGTACCGGCAGATTGCGTCTCAATAAACCGTGCTCACTCGCATGCAAAATGTATTTCCAGATACCCCCGCCATTAGGGGTTGTTCCAGTTATGAAAGAAACTACAGGGTAAAGAATCGGGGGCATATTTATCTTCCCTGTGCCGGAGAATTGACAAACACACAGTTGGAAATGAGGTCAGCACACTTTCAGAAAATCACAGAGATTCGACACTGTTGCTCAGATGCGGAGATTTTGCCGAATCTGATCAACTGAATTCAGTTCATCTCTGATGGGGGTCGGTTCCTGAATGCCATCAGCACTACAGCGGCGGTCAATCCGCAGAAGCACTGGAGATTTGATGGCTACCCCAGCAACGATTGCCCTGCCAGTTCCTAACTCTTTGATCATGTCGAGTTCCTCCTGCGACATACTTTCAGTCACTGACCGCACATAGCTCTGATCATCAGGGCTTTTAAGTTGATGCAGAATGAAGGTGTTAGATTGAGAAACTACTTCCGGGTCAATAGTGGATGGCTTCTGCGAGATGATGCTGAACCCGAGGCTGAATTTGCGGCCTTCATACGCAAGTTCGCGCATTGCGCGACGAGCCAGCCCCCCAGAAATATCCATATCTTCAACCCCAGACGACTTTGGTATCAGTGAGCGAGCCTCTTCAAGGACGAACAAGACTGGGTATGCATTTGCAGGATGGTTGCGTCTAAGTCTTGCGTGATACCCTCCGAACTTGAAGGAACGGAAGAAGTAGGTAACAACTCCATAGACCAGCGCTTTGCGCAAATTGCTGGGCAAATCGGGCATTGAAAGACGATGTATAGTTTCAGGGAGGCCACCTTGCCGAGGAGCGACATCAGTGAAGAACTGCTCAAAATCCAGCGGGGCTACTCCAGATCTAATTGCATCATTGTATTTTGCCTGTAAACCATTGATTTTTTGCTGAATCACATCCCTAGTCTCAGGGGTCGTTATAGTGTTTTGCGCTGCTCGATACAAATTCCGGAGATACTGAATTCCTGTTCCCGGCTGGTTTATGATTTGTCCCAACCATCGCCACTGTGCAGCAGAGAATATTTCTCCCTGAAATGCTTCGAGCAGGTTAATTGAGAAGTCTGTTCCAATTGAACCGTAGAATCGGATTTCCGGGAAGACACTATAGTGGGCTACTTGAGGATTGCTTATAAGGCGTCGCCAAACTGAGGATGGCGAAAGGCCAGCAATTTGATCGATTAATTCGGACGTGATTTGTACTGCCGGTAAGCGATTGACATCTTTCGTCAGAAATCGGCGCATCGGTTCGTTCTTGTAGATTACCGATGCGGTTCGGATCAACCGTTCGCGCACCTGCGCTTCCAGCGGACGGGGGTCATTATTTGACGGCAAGGGATTGAAGCTAGAAATGGCATAACTAACTACCGAATCATATGGTGCTGGGAAATAAAGAGGGCTGCTGTCACGATCTCGTGTCAAATTCACGAACTGCTCAAGGTTGACATAATCATCGTGCGAGTCAAAGATGACCATACGGTGACCGCGTGCCATCAATTCCTCAATCACCTTTGCTGAAGAGTTTGTTTTTCCTGACCCTGTCATTCCGAAGATGCAAAAATGCTTTGTCACCATCTGATCTGCATCCATAGTGACAGGCACCGCAGAAGACGAACCGAACGTTTCAATTGTGCCAACTGGGATAGACGATGGGCCCGGGTCAAAAAACACCTGACGTAAAGTGTCTTCGGATGGCGTATGGACTTCAGCGTTCGGGGTGATGCCACGACGATTCATATCAAGCCTGCTGCCATTCAGGCTTGCAACAACAGAGCACTTTGCCCAGCCATACGTGAATCGCCTTGAAAAATCGAATCCAAGCTGGTCAAGCCCCAACGTTGCTGATACCCCTGCTTGGTCACGGCTGAGCAGAGGGTTTTCTTTGTAGACACCAGTAATTCGCCCGATAATTCGTTCACGCTTTAAGTCGGGGGTTTTTCCATCAGGTGACAACTCTATGTAACTGAAAAGAAGCTGCTCACCGTCGAATTGCTGATCAAGCATCACTACGAATTCAGTTGTTGAGGTCTCACCGAAAACAGTGCCTATCTTCATCGCAGCCCTTCCCTCTGAAAATATCCTCTCGAAAGCTTCCCAAGGATTTGCATAATAGAAACCGGATCAGTGAATTTGTTTTGAAGAACTAAATCCAGATACTCGCGTTCGATTATGGTTCTGACAAGTTGCATCGGGGTGTGAGCAAGCTTGTCAGCATAGTACAGAATAATCGGGATTCCGTATTCCTGATACGGCACACTGAGCAGATAGGCAGGGCCGAGAATTTCTGCCGAGTCAGTGATGTGAGGCATATCAAAAAACTCAAAACGAACAGGCTCACGGAGCGGGCTTGTTCGCACATATGACATCAACACTTTATATTCTGGCCGAGATGGCCCGGAGGAAAATGGAAAGAGCGTTTCAAGCATCGGCTCAAACTCTTTATCAATACCCAAATCCTGACGCAGTAAATTTTGAACCAGTCTCTTGGGGCGGTATCTGTATATCTCTACTGGGGAAGTGTATTGCCCTTCGCCCAAGGTAAAAGAGAAAATGTTCGAATCAGTGAGGCTCAGCCTGTCAATCGAGTTCTGTACCTCTTTATATAAATCGCGCCTCTGGTGAGGTTGATCGGGGTAATGGATGTCAGCTTTTTTCAGAGCGGCTTTTAGAGAAGAGTTGACCACTTTATGAAGTGCTTTTGGATGGGCAATCAGTGATGGAAGTGTCAGACGCGTAAATTCTGTGGAAGCCGATATATTTTCAACCGCACTGATCAAGTTGAATTTCCCAAGTCTCTGCAGGTCAAAGAGCGACCGAAGTAACCAGAAATAAAGACAGAATCCGGGATATCGCCGCTTCTTCATCATGGCCTCCGAGACTTTCTGGGCTTTCGGAGGAACCGATTCGTCGGGAAAAACTCCGTCACACTTTCTGCCACAGGTAAACAAACAGAACTCATTAAATTTCTTGATATTTTCCTCGCCTCTGATTGCTTTGGCTATAGAAAGTGGAAGATTGTTTTCGGTTTGAGAATCGCCAGATATTGCCTCTTTGCTGGCTCCTTGTGGAAGATCAAACTCACCAGACTCGCCGACAATCACATTCAATAAGCTCTTGGTGGTTTCGTAATCGAATGAAAGCTGACTGAAGCCCCCTATCGCGCGTACCAAAGGGCCGTGCAAAACAACGAAAGGTTTTCGTCCAGCAGTAATCGCTGTCAGAGATGAGATGTAGGCGATATAAGTATTGCGAAGGTAACCCAGAAGCTGATTCTCAAGCTCAAACCCCTCGCTATCACGTAGCCGAAGCCGCAGTTCACTCAGAAGCGGCCCCACAGCCTCATCCTGCTCACCGTTTGGAGTTCGGTACATGCGGAAAGCGATAGACCTGAGAAAGGCCATTGAACTATACGGAAGTGGCGCGTCAACTTTCGATTCATCAATTCCAATCAGCTCAACACCCTGCAACGCCGAAGCGAGCTTTTGAACATCAATGTTCTGCAATAGTTCTGTCGTCGAAGAAAATACAGCAGGCCGTGTGGATGAGTTGCGAGAAAAATCGTTGATCTGAAATGGCAACCGACTCAGCGAAGAAGGATTCAAGTGGTCAGCAGATGTAAGAGCGAACGGGGAAAACCCCTTCAGCAGGTCTGGTAATCCCTGAGTTGTAAATTCAACGATTCCCTGAACCACATCAGCTTGGCGACGCAGTTCATCTGAGACTGAAGCAAGAAGGTTTCTTACTGCGTTCAGTCGGCCACGATCTCTGGGATTGAAAAAAGGCAATCCGGGCTGAGTCATGTGCGTGAGCCTCGCTGATATTCAATGGGGCAGGTTCTTGTGAAAAGCTTGGAGTTTTATAGCTTATAGCAAGCAACTACACAAAGGCTCGCCTCAGAAATCAATGCTGATCTCATCAACCAGCAGCTGCATAATACGATCCTGATGCCTGATAAACGGGGTGATTATCACCGATTCGTTACAACTTCTCCAGCCCCGCATACTTCGCAATCATCTTCTTCGTCCCGTAACCCGGGAAGTTGATCGTCAGCTTGGCCTCCTCGCCCTCGCCCTCGACTCTGATGATCAGGCCCTGACCGTACTTCGCGTGCCTGACGCGCATGTTCGCCCGGAAGCCGGAACTGCCGCCCTTGCCGGTGCCTGATTTCGCGGTGCCGCTCTCAGGGATGATGTCATCAACCTTCTTCCCCTGCTTTGCGAAAAACTCGCGCACGCTGTCGGCGTTGCTGTAATTTTTCCCCCCGTAGTTGCTCGTGCGCTTCGGCTGGTACGGCGGCACGTAAGCGGAATCGGACGAATCGTCATCGCGCTTTGAAGACGAGCCGTACTTCGATCCGTAAGACGATCCGTGACGCGATCCGCCGGCGCCGTAATCTTTCCTGTTTGCCGGGCGGTATTCGTCGTCGTATTCGATTTCGTAATCGGACTCGCCTTTGAGCGCACGCAGGGCGCGCTGGTTTTCCTGCGTCGCGGCCTTGTTCGCGAAACGCAGCCAGCTCGGGCCGGGGGAGATGTCTTCGATCAGCTCAATCGGAAATTCGTTGAGGAAGCGCGACGGCTCGGCGGGCATCTCCTCGCCGTAGACGCGGCGCTTGAGCGCGTGCGTGATGTAAAGATATTTTTCGGCGCGGGTGATGGCGACGTAAAGCAGGCGGCGCTCTTCTTCGAGGTCGCTCTGACTTTCGCGGGCGCGGGAGTGCGGGAACAGGTTCTCTTCGAGGCCGGCGATGAAGACGAGCGGGAATTCCAAGCCCTTGGCCGCGTGCATCGTCATCAGCGTGACCTGCGCGGCGGCGTCAATCTGGTCGGTGTCGGAAGCGAGCGCCGCGTGGTCAATGAAGTCGCGCAGCGATTCGCCGTTCTCTTCGGCTTCGGCGGCGGCGTTGACCAGTTCTTCGAGGTTGAGCAGGCGGGCCTCGGCTTCCTCAGTATTCTCGGCTTTCAAAGCCCTCTCGTAACCCGTGTCAATCACCGCGGCCTTGACGATTTCAGAAAGCTTCTCGCCCTCGATGGCGGCCTTTTCGCTCAGGCGCGTGATGATGTCGCGGAAGGATTTCAGCGCGTTGACCGTGCGCGCGGGCAGCAGGTTCTGCTCGATGATGAGCGAGATCGTTTCCCACCAGGAAACGCCAAAATCCTTCGCGCGGCGTTCGATGTCATCGAGCGTGGATTTGCCGATGCCGCGAGTCGGGGTGTTGATGACGCGCATGAGGGCGATGTTGTCGTGCGTGTTGAGCGCAAGCTTCAGGTAAGCAATCACGTCCTTGACTTCGGAGCGCTCGTAAAAGCTGAAGCCCCCGACCAGGTTGTAGCGCAACCCGGCGCGGCGGCAGGCCTCTTCAAACTGGCGCGATTGCGCGTTGGTGCGGTAAAGCACGGCGGCGCGCAGATCGGGCTCGCGGCGCAGGTGTTCTTCGATCTTCTGCACCACGAAGCGGGCCTCGGCGTCACCGTCGAAAACCTGCGCGTAGCGAACCTTGTCACCATCCCTGCTGCTGGAGAAGAGAGTTTTGTCTATGCGGTCGGTGTTGTTGGCGATGACCTTATTTGCCGTTTCCAGAATGCGTTTCGTTGAGCGGTAATTCTCTTCGAGCTTGATCACTTTCGCGTCGGCGTAATCACTCTGAAAGCCGAGAATGATTTTGAAATCAGAGCCTCTGAACGAGTAAATACTCTGTTGGTCATCGCCCACCACACACAGGCTGCGGTTCTGCCAGAAGCCTTCGGGCAGCTGCTCGCCGCGCGTCGTGGCCCTCCCGGCGGCGCTCCCCTCGACGATCAGGCGCACGAGCGCATATTGAATCCCGTTCGTGTCCTGAAACTCATCCACCATCACGTGGCGAAAGCGGTTGTGGTAATAGTCGCGCGTCTCGACCGAATGCCTGAGCAGTTGCACTGTGCGGATCAGCAGGTCGTCGAAATCGAGCGCGTTCGACGATTGCAGACGCTGCTCGTAGACCTTGAAAACCTGCGCGATGATTTCGCGGCGCTCGTTGACGTAGTCGGCCTGCGAGGCGTAAATCTGCGGGTCTTCGCCGCGATTCTTCGCCGCGCTGATCGCGGACTGCACGGCGCGCGGCGAGACCTGTTTGTCGTCGCCGTAACCCATCTCCTTGAGGATGCCGCGGATCAGTTTCTGCTGGTCGTCCGTGTCGTAAATCGTGAATGACCGGTTGTAGCCGCGATTCAGCTTCTCGATGTCGCGCCGCAGGATGCGCACGCAGAGCGAATGAAAGGTCGAAAGCAGCGGCGCTCCGGTGCGGCCCGCGCTGGCGTAATACTTCGCGAGCAGCGCGTCAATGCGGCCCTTCATCTCGCCCGCGGCCTTGTTGGTGAAAGTGACGGCGAGGATGTTTTCCGGTCGCACGCCGACGGTCTCGATCAGGTGCGCGACGCGGTAAGTGATGACGCGCGTCTTGCCGCTGCCCGCGCCGGCAAGGATCAGCACGGGGCCCTCGACAATCGCGGCGGCTTCGCGCTGCTGAGGGTTGAGGGCGGCGAGGTGGTCTGTCACAGGATTCGGGATCATTCAGCCCTGGTCTTTCAAAGTAGAACCACAGGCGCAGAGGATGCGGGACTTTTACCGACTTTGTTTTTCCCGTGTCCCCTCGCCTTCCCGTGGTTGATCATTTCGGCTTACTCACTCAGCAGCATTTTGGCAATCGTCTGCTTCTGCATATTCGACGTGCCCTCGTAAATCTGGCCAATCTTGCAATCACGGAAGAATTTCTCGACCGGGTAATCCTTCACGTAGCCGTAGCCGCCGTAAAGGTTCACCGCTTCGGACGCCACCCTTTCGGCCACCACCGAGGCGTAGAGCTTCGCCATCGCGGCCTGTTTGATGAAGGGCTGGCGAGCGTCCTTCAGGCGCGCCGCGTTGTAGACCATCAGCCGCGCGGCCTCGACCTGCGTCGCCATTTCGGCCAGTTCAAACTGCACGCCCTGGAACTCGGAGATCATCTGGCCGAACTGTTTGCGCTCCTTCGTGTAAGCCAGCGCGCATTCGAACGCCCCTTGCGCCAGCCCGACCATCTGCGCGCCGATGCCGATGCGGCCTTCGTTCAGTGTCTCGATGGCGATCTTGTAGCCCTTGCCGACTTCGCCAAGGATGTTCTCTTTCGGCACGCGGCAGCCGTCGAAGAGCAGTTCGCAGGTGGACGAGGCGCGGATGCCGAGCTTGTCTTCTTTCCTGCCTACCGTAAAACCGGGGAAGTCTTTTTCGACGACGAACGCCGTGATGCCCTTGTAGCCTTTGCCCGGGTCAATGTTGGCGAAGACGATGAAGATGCCCGCCTCGTTGCCGTTCGTGATCCAGAGCTTGCGGCCGTTGAGCAGGTAATGATCGCCCTTGTCTTCCGCCCTGGTTTGCAGCGCGAAGGCGTCGGAACCCGACCCGGCCTCGCTCAGGCAGTAAGCGCCGACGGTGTCGGTCGTCAGGCGGGACAAATATTTCTTCCTGACCTCTTCCGTGCCGTAATTCAGAAAGGCGTTGATGACGAGCGTGTTATTTACGTCAACCATCACGCTGATCGAAGGGTCAACGCGCGCCAGCTCTTCAATCGCGAGGCAGGCCATAAAAAACGACCCGCCCGAGCCGCCGTATTCATCGCCGGGTTCGATGCCCATCAACCCGAGTTCAAAACACTTGTTGATGATTTCGGGCCGAATCTTCTGCTTCTCGTCCATCTCGCGGACGAAAGGTTTGATTTCGGCCTCGGCGAACTGGCGCACGCTCGCGGCGAAGAGTTTCTCTTCTTCGGAGAGCATGGTCAGTGCCGGGGCGACGGGGATGAGGGCTTCTTGTCTCTGCACCATAATGATTCGGGTTCCTTTCGCAAAAAATGCGGCCCGGAGGCAGGCGCTCACGGGGTGATGAAGTTGACAGAATCTGATCGCCTGAGGCGATGGTCACAGCAGATGTATTATCACTGGTTCGTCATCTTACCAACCACGGTCACGCTTTGCCAACCTGAGGATGGAGAGCCTATAATCCGGCTGCTTTCCGAGTATTTCTACCCTCGATTTCCTGATCCGGATACTGCTATGAACAGACGAAACTTTGTGAAAATGACAGCCGCTTCAACGGTGGCTTCATTGCTGCCGAAAGAGAATCCGGCAGCTTCCGTCATGAATACTTCACGGGGCGGCGGTGCGCTCAAAAAAGCCGTGCTGATCAGCATGCTGCCGAAGGAGATGAGCTACCCCGAGCGCTTCAAACTGGCGCTCGATGTCGGCTTTGAGGCGGTCGAGATGCAGACGATCACCGACCCTAAGGAGGCCGATCAGATCAAGGAGGCGGCCGACAAGGCGAAGATTCGGATTCATTCGGTCATGAATATGGATCACTGGCGCTACCCGCTCTCGAGCGGCAATCCCGAAGACGTGGCGAAGAGCCTGAAGGGCATGGAAACCTCGCTGCGCAACGCGAAGCTGTGGGGCGCGGATTCGGTGCTGCTCGTCCCGGCGGTAGTCAATCCCGAGACGAATTACACGCAGGCGTGGACGCGCTCGCAGGAGCAGATTCGCAAACTCATCCCGCTTGCGAAGGAGCTCGGCGTCGTCATCGCGGTCGAAGAGGTCTGGAACAAGTTCCTGCTCAGCGCGCCGGAGTTCGTCAGATATGTGGATGAATTCAAGAGTCCCTGGATCAGGGCTTACTTCGATGTCGGCAACGTGGTGATGTACGGCTTCCCGCAGGAGTGGATTCGCACGCTCGGCAAGCGCATCATCAAATTTCACCTCAAGGACTTCAAGTTTGAAACCAGACAGTGGAAGCCACTGCTCGAAGGCAGCATTGACTGGAAGGAAGTGCGCAAAGCCATCGGCGAAATCGGCTTCAGCGGCTATCTGACGACTGAACTCTCGCCCAACGAAGAGGAAAAGAAGGCAGGCCACGAGGCATGGCTGCGCGAAGTGAGCCGGCGTGTGGACCGGATTCTGGCGGGCGAATTGGGGTAAGGAATGATCGAAGGAAAACTGGAAGAGTCTCGGGCGAAGCGCGGGAGGGTGGTCAACGTGCGCGGGCCGGCCGACTGGCTGGCAGTGATCATCGCCACTGGCTTCGGCTTCGGCTTCGCGCCGGTCGCGCCGGGGACTTTCGGCTCGCTGCTGGGCGGCGCGTTATTTTACTTTCTGAGCATTCAGCCCGTACTCGCCTTCCAGCCCCAGCTTTTGCAGAACTACCTGCTCGCCGCCGCCGTCCTCATCGCCTTTGCCGGCACATGGGCGGCGACGCGGGCCGAGAGGATCTTTGACCGGAAGGATGCAGGGCAGATCGTGATTGATGAAGTCTGCGGGCAGATCATTACGTTCGCCTTCGTCCCCGTCCACCTCAGAAAAGAGGTGCTGATCGTCGCCATTGCCGGCTTCCTGCTCTTCCGCTTCTTCGATATTTTCAAGCCGTATCCGATCCGCCGGATGGAAGAGCTGGGCGGCGGCCTGGGCGTGATGGCCGACGACATCCTGGCGGGCCTTTACGCGGCGCTGGTGCTATCATTTTCCCTGCCGTATCTGTCTCTCCTGACCCGCTGAACATTCAAACGAGCTTTGGAAACTTATGCTGAACGCTGAAATCCTCGCCATCGGTTCGGAAATGCTCACGCCTTTTCGCACCGACACCAATTCACTCTGGCTGACCGAGCGGCTGAACTCAGTCGGCATCGAAGTCAGACTCAAGATCATCGTCGGCGACGACGAGGCGCGGCTTGAAGAGACGATCCGCGACGCGATGAAGCGTTCTGAAGTCATCATCTCAACGGGTGGCCTCGGGCCGACGGCGGATGACATCACGAAGAAAATCTTTGCGCGGGTGCTGGGGCGCAGGCTGGCGCTCAACGAGGAGGTTCTGGAAACGATCCGCGCCCGCTTCGCCCGGCGCAATATGAAGATGCCCGAAATCAATTCGCGCCAGGCGCTGATCCCCGAAGGCGCGGAAGTGCTGCCGAATCCCAGAGGCACTGCGCCCGGCATTCTGATGAATGAAGGCAATTGCACCATCGTGATGCTGCCGGGGCCGCCGAGTGAAATGACGGCGATGTTCGATGGTTCAGTGATGCCGGTGCTGCGCCGGCGCGTGGGCGACATGGTGATCGTGCGGCGCAGCCTGAGCATTTTCGGGATGAGCGAATCGGGCGTGGATGAAATCGCCGAGCCGATTTACGGCCGGTACACGAACCCTTCGACCACGATTCTGGCTAATAACGGCCAGATCGAATTACACCTGACCGCGCAGGCGCGCAGCGCAGAAGCCGCGAACAGGCTGCTCGATGAGGTGGCCGGGCCGCTCGAAGAAGTATTGGGCGAATACGTCTTTTCGCTGCGCGGCGAGTCGCTCGAAGAAGTCGTCGGGCAACTGCTGAAGATCAGGGGTTACACGCTGGCGACGGCGGAAAGCTGCACCGGGGGATTGCTCGCGGGGCGCATTACGAGCGTCCCGGGCAGTTCCGATTATTTTCTGGAAGGCGTGGTGTCTTACGCCAACGAGGCGAAAGTTGACCTGCTCGGCGTGCCGCACAAGCTGATCGAAGAACATGGCGCAGTCAGCGCGGAGGTGGCTGAAGCGATGGCCTTGGGCATCCGTCACCGCGCGCATTCGACCATCGGCGTCGGCATCACCGGCATCGCGGGCCCGGGCGGCGGCACCGAAGAGAAACCCGTCGGGCTCGTATTCATTGGTATCGCCGATGAGGTGCAAAGTTCGGCGCGGAAGTTTCTGATGCCCGGCGACCGGCATCTGATTCGCGAACTGTCGGTGAAAGCTGCGTTGGATATGATTCGCAGAAGAATCAGCGGAATGACCATAGACAACGCATGGCAGATTCTGATGCGGAAAAGTTAACGTGCGAAGGGCATCGCCTGAAGGGGAGAGTGCCAATGACACTACCTGAAACAGCCTCACTCATTCTTGCTTACCTGCTAGGTTCGATCCCGGTTGGTTATCTGATCGTCAAATTCAAAGCGGGCGGCGACATTCGCTCTGCCGGGAGCGGCGGGACGGGCGCGACGAACGTCATGCGCAACGTCGGCAAGGCCGCCGGGCTCGCGACTTTTGCGCTCGACATTGCCAAAGGCTTCCTGGCCGTGATGGTCGCGCGGCTGCTGACCGGAACGGCGTGGAATGAGACGACCTGGGTGGTCGGCGCGGCGGCGGTCGTGGCAGTGATCGGGCATATCTTTCCGGTGTGGCTCGGGTTCAAGGCGGGCAAGGGCGTGGCGACGGGCGTCGGCGTGTTTCTGGCGATCACTCCGCTCGCAGTCATCTGCACTTTCCTGGTGTTCGTGCTGATCGTCAAAAAGACCCGTTACGTCTCGCTGGGTTCGATCATTGCTTCGGCGCTGACGCCGCTCTGGGCGCTATTCTGGAACGGGCTGATTTTCCCGAGTCCGTTCCTGGCGCAGATGGTCATCCCGATCTGCGGCGCCGTGGCATTGATTGTTTTCAAACACACTGACAATATTCGCCGGCTGCTGAACGGCACGGAGAATAAGTTCGGCGCGGCACACTGAGGGATTGCGGACTGCGGATTGCGGATTGCGGATTGAAGAGATTGACTCTGATTCCCACGAATCCGCAGTCCGCAATCTGTAATCTGCAATCCTATGCAGATTGCGGTTATCGGGGCAGGAAGCTGGGGGACGGCGCTGGCGCTGGTCGCGGCGCGGGCCGGCAATGATGTGCGGTTATGGGCGCACGACCCGCAGGTGGCGGCGCTGCTCAGGAACGAACGGCAGAACAGCATCTATTTGCCAGGTGTGATGCTGCCCGAAAAGATCGAACCGACGGGCGACCTGGCCAGGGTGCTGGAGGGCGTTGAAATAGTGTTGACGGTTGTGCCCTCGCACGTCTGCCGCGAAGTTTACGGGCAGATGCTGCCGCGCCTGACGCAGCAGATGATTCTGGTCAGCGCGACCAAGGGCATTGAAATCGCCACGCAGATGCGGATCGAGGAGGTCGTGCGTGATGTCATCGGCCGACAGTTTGAGCCGCGTTACGTGGCGCTCTCCGGGCCTTCCTTCGCGCATGAGGTCGGGAAGGATGAGCCCTGCGCGGTGGTGGCCGCGGCACGTTATGAAGAGTGGGCGAAGGAAGTTCAGGCGGCGCTCTCGTCGCGGCGGTTCCGCATTTATACGAACACCGATGTCGTCGGCGTTGAAGTCAGCGGCGCGGTCAAGAACGTGATGGCGATTGCGACGGGGGCGGTCAATGGTCTGGGCTTCGGCTACAATAGCGCGGCGGCGCTCGTCACGCGCGGGCTGGCGGAGATGACCCGGCTGGCGGCCGGGCTCGGCGGCAGACTCGAGACGATGGCCGGGCTGGCGGGCGTAGGTGACCTGATGCTGACCTGCCTCGGCAGCCTGTCGCGCAATCGCCACGTCGGTTACGAACTCGGTCGCGGTCGCAGGCTGCAGGAGATCATCGGCGAGATGCGCGAGGTGGCTGAAGGCGTGAAGACGGCGAAGGCGACGCATGAGCTGGCCGGGCGGGTCGGCGTCGAGATGCCGATCACGACGGGCGTTTACCGGATGCTTTACGAAGACAAGAGCCCGCGGGAGCTGGCAGCCGAACTCATGGAGCGCCCGCTCAAGGGGGAGGGCATTTCGGGATGACGGAAGTGAATTGCCGCGTTCGCCGCGCGACGGTCGTAGACGCTGGCGTGATCGCCCGGTATCGGGCCGCGATGATGCGCGATGCGGGAATGGCTGATGAAGAGGAAGCCGCGGCCATCGAAGCAGCATCCCTGCCGATTCTCAGCGAAATGCTAGCGCGCGGTGAATTCCTTGGCTGGCTGGCTGAATGTGACGGCCAAGTCGTTGCCTGCGGCGGCCTGATGATGCGCCGGCTGCTGCCGCGCCCCGGCGCCTTGCAAGGCGGCGAGGAAGCGTACATCCTTAACGTTTACACCGAGCCGGAATATCGCCGCCGGGGGCTGGCAGGGAAGTTGATGGAGAAGATGATTGCCTGGAGCCGCGAGCGCGGCTGCGCCCGCGTGACTCTGCACACGTCAGAGGACGGGCGGTCATTATATGAAAGCCTTGGCTTCGTCAGAACAGATGAGATGCGGCTGAAGTAACCATGAAAGCAGCGACCGATACAGCGATCAAAGTCATCAGCGACAACCGCGCCGCTTATCACAATTACCATATCATCGAGACTTACGAAGCGGGGATTCAGTTGACCGGCACCGAGGTCAAGTCGGCGCGGGAGGGCAGGGTTAACCTCAAAGACGCTTACGCGACGATCAGCGACGGCGAGGCGTGGTTGCTCAACGCCCACATCAGCCAGTACACTCAGGGCAATCGCCAGAATCATGAGCCAACGCGCCCGAGACGACTGCTCCTGCACAAGCGGGAGATCGAGCGGTTGCGCTCGCGCGCTGAAGAAAAGGGGCTGACGCTCGTGCCGACGAAGTTTTATTTCAGGAACGGATTCATCAAATGCGAACTCGCAGTCGCACGCGGCAAGAAGCTCTACGACAAACGCGAAACCGAGGCGCGCAAGACGCAGGAGCGCGAAGCGCGCGCGGCGATGAAGAACAGGATGAGAGACGAATGAGCGGGCCGACAGCTGTCGGCTTGGGACTCACTCGATTTTGACAAAGCACCAAATACGGCGGCAGACGGGGAAGTCTGCCGGACATTCCCTGTTACGGAGACACCTGATGGAAGTCAAGGCAGACGCAAGGAAATTCCACGAGATCGAATGTGACGCGCTGGTCGTGACCGTTTACGAGGGCGAAAAACCAGACGCCGGGGCGCTGGCCGATCTGGACAAGCGGTCGGGCGGGGTCATCACTTCGCTGATCGAGACCGGAGAGATGACAGGCAAGGCGGGCGAGACCGCCTACATTCACAACCCCGGCGACATCAGGGCGCGCCGGCTGCTGCTCGTCGGCGTGGGCAAGCTGGACGATTACAAGCCGGACGGCGTCCGGCGAATGGCCGGCACCGCCGCGCGAATGCTGCGCGCGAGGAACGTGCGGAAGGTCGCGTTCCTGCGCCGGTCGCAAATCCCGCTCGGCGAGAGCGTGCAGGCGGCGGTCGAAGGCGCGATGCTCGCGCTCTACGACACCGATAAATACAAGACGAGTGACAAGGAAGAGCGCCTGATCGAAGAGATCATCCTCGCCACGACCGAAGGCGATACCGATGAATTGCGGCGCGGCGTCGAGCGCGGAAGGGTTCTGGCCGAAGCCACCAACTTCGCGCGCGACCTGATCAATGAGCCCGCCAATGTGATGACGCCGACCGAGCTGGCGCGCCGCGCCGAGGAGGTCGCGCAGACTTTCGGCCTCGAAATTGACGTGCTGGACGAGGCGCGGATGAAGGAACTCGGTATGGGGTCGCTGCTCGGCGTGTCGCAGGGCAGCGCCGAACCGGCAAAGCTGATCGTGCTGAATTACACGCCGCAGGCCGAATCCAAAGAGACCATCGCGATTGTCGGCAAGGGGCTGACTTTTGACACCGGCGGCATCTCCATCAAACCGGCTGACGGCATGGAGAAGATGAAATACGACATGGCAGGCGGCGCGACGACGATTGCCGCGATGCGCGCCATCGCCCAGCTCAGGCCCGCGATCAACGTGATCGGCATCGTCGCCGCCGTCGAAAACATGCCCGGCGGCCGCGCCCAGCGCCCGGGCGACGTCGTGCGCTCAATGGCGGGCAAAACGATTGAAGTCATCAACACCGACGCCGAAGGCCGGCTGGTGCTGGCCGACGCGCTCGCTTACGCGCGCAAGCTCGGCGCGACGAAGCTCGTTGACTTGGCGACGCTCACCGGCGCGGTTTCGATTGCGCTCGGTGATGTCTACGTGGCCGCCCTCGGGAATAACCAGGGATGGCTTGACGCGGTGATCGCGGCGGGAAAACAGTCGGGCGAAAAGATCTGGCAGCTGCCGCTCGACAGGGATTATCGCGAACAGATCAAGAGTGAAATCGCGGATATCAAAAACGTCGGCGGGCGCAAGGCCGGGACGATCACGGCAGCTTATTTCCTGAAAGAGTTCGTTGATGACACGCCGTGGGTGCATCTGGACATTGCGGGCACGGCTTGGAATGACAGCAACAAACCATACCTGTCTTCGGGGCCGACCGGCGTCTGCGTGAGGACGCTGGCGAATCTGGTCCAGGAAGCTGCGGCGAAGTAATCGGGCCATAATCAGTCGGGCGGGGCAGACATCAGGCGGCGTGTTTTTCTCTCCCGTCTGTTTTTTCAGGAGGCTTTCGGCAATGCAGGATTTTGTGCGGGAGTTCAGAGCGGTCGTCGAGGCGGCTTCCTCATCACTGGCGGTCATCAGCGAGACAGAAAGTGAGGCCCGCGTCATCGAGGGGAAATGGTCGAAGAAGGAAATCCTCGGCCACCTGATTGATTCAGCCTCCAACAATCATCAGCGTTTCGTGCGGGTACAACTGACCGACGCCCTGTCGTTGCCCGGCTATGAGCAGAATGCCTGGGTGGAGACTCAGGCGTATCAGACTGAGAAGTGGGAGAGCTTGGTGGCGTTGTGGAGGGTTTACAACCTGCACCTCGCGCATCTGGTTTCGCACATTCCGGAGGGCCGGTTGAGTAACCGCGTGGCCGTCGGTGGTGGCGATCCCGTAACGCTGGAATTCCTGATCCGCGATTACCTCAGTCATCTGAAGCACCACCTCGGGCAGATATTCAACTGACGAATTTCAATTCGCGCGGGTTCTCAATCAGCTCGCACTCGTGCGCCAAGCGGAAGTAAAGGCGCATCCCCGCCAGATTCTCTTCGTCCAGGTCGTAATTGACGTTGTCGTGCAGGTAACTGAGCAGCCTGGGCAGCGGCTGGTTCAGTTGCCGCGAATATTCGCGGGCGATGTCATCCAGATGTTCCAGCCCTTCGCGCCTGGCCGCGCTGAAATCCACCGCCGTAATCCGGTCATCCTTACAAACTTCCTCGCGCGCCGCCCAGACGGCAAAGACGAACGGCAGGCTCGTCATCGCGCGCCATTCCTCGGCCAAGTCGTAAATCCGCACGCCCATCCGTTCGGCCCGCTCGTGCAGCCGGAAAGTCGGGTCGCCGATCACCAGCGCGGCGTCGCTGGCTTCCAGCATGTTTTCGCAATCAAAGCTCACGTCCGGCGTGCGCTCGATGAATCGAGGCTCCTTGTGGTAACGCCGTGCGAAGAGAATCCGCACGAGCGCCTGCGAGGTTCGCGACGAGGTGTCGAGCGTGACCGTGCGGGCTTCTTCCAGCGGGCAGCGCGCCGCCAGCACGACGCTACGCACGCGATGCTTTGACGCGACGGCGGCGTCAGGGACGATGCGCAGGTTCGGGATGCGCTGATATTCGACTACCGGAATCAGCGCGACATCGCACTGCCCGGCGGCCAGCATCTGCGCGCAGCGTGACGGCGCCGTGTCTCCGATAAATTTCACTTTCTGACGCAGAGACCCAGCGGCAAAGCCGTAAACCAGCGGCGCAGAATTGAGATAGGTCGAGGCGGCAATTCTCATAAGTCCTCACATTTGTTGTCACCCGAATCATCCGGCCAGACATTGTCGCCCGCTTCACGAAATATTGGAAATCTGAGGGCGGAAATTCCTTTGCCCCGCCTGCCCGGGCAGGAGTCCTATGCCATCGCAATGGAACGGAAACAGAAGTGCAATGGAACTGTTAAGTCCGTAGCGAGAATGCGGGAGTGTCAGAGGTGGAGAGAGTCAGCAGTTCGGCTGGCGATCCGGAGGGCGGAAACACTCTTCGGGCTTCGGGCAGGCTTTTGAGCAGGGATTTAATCGGGCAATCAGCGATCTTCTTAAGCCAGTCAGCCGGATTCATTCGAATTCTCCCGTTTCTGACCCCGACAGGCGCGAGCCCCCGGACCGCACAAAAAGCGCCGATCAGACTCACAACCCGCGATTCGACTAAAGAAACGATTACACCAACTACTACCGGGGCAAAGCACAGCATGAAGAATTTCAGTTGGACGAAGGCGCTGCTGGATGAAGAGGTCAATAAAATCTGGAATCAGCTCTACCGGCTGGTCTACCTCCATCCGCTGGTGCAGTCTTCGCGCAATGCCGGGATGATGGGGGCCGGGCAGTACAGCGGGGAGACTTACAACGACCTCACCCAGGAACTCTTCCTGATGCTCTTCCAGAAAGGGCGCTTCCACCACTACATCGAGACGGAAATGACCGACAGCGAGATCGAACACGAGATCGCGCAGATCGAACTGACCAACATGCTCGTGGCCCATTTGCGCCGCCAGTACCCGGAATCCTACCGCATGGCGCGGCGCATCAGCACGCTCATCCAGAACAACCCGCGCTTCCGCCGCTTCGACACGCTGATGATGCGTGAGACCAAAAATCCGAGACGACGGCGCGGGCTGACCGAGCAGGTCTACGGGCTGGCCGAGTGGCCGGATAACAAGGAACTCAAGGAACGGGCGCTACTCGAAGAGCTGGTGCAGCAAGTCCCGATGCGCAAGCGCAACACGCGCGAGGCCGGCTGCACGGCTGATTCACAGATCATCATCTCGAATGCCGACATGCTCGACCTCATCGTTGAGGTCCTCGAGGCCGTGGATTCACTCGTGGACGTCAAAACCATTCGCACGCTGGTGATGTCGCGATTGCCGGTCATCAACATCGTGATGGTCCCGATCAGCCGGCCCGATGACGACAACGCGAACAACACACCTTTTCTGCTCGAAGTCCCTGACGGGCGCGAAAACCCCGAAGAGAATCTGCTGAATCACGAATTTTCACGCAGCGCTATTCAACTGGCCGAAGATTTCCTGGATAAACTGGCGCTCTCGGTCCGCCGCAAGCCGAAGCAGTCCGAACGCATGATCCACGTCCTCTGGCACTGCTACCTCGACCCGGGAAAAATGTCGAATATCCAGCTGGCAAAGATCCTGGGCGTTTCCGACTCGCTCATCAGCGATTATTGCAATCGCGTCAACCGCCAGCTCAATACGCTCAACCTGACCATCGAACAGGCCCGCGTGTTTGAGGCCGCCCTCAAGCGCCGCACCGCCAGCCTGCTCGGTTCGGCGCAGAAGCAGGTTGCCTGAATCAGTTCTGAGGTGCCGGGCAGAAAGCAGGCAGTCCGCTCTCTACCCGGCGATTCCCGCCTTCTACTTCACACTGAGGACGACCTTATTGGCCTTCCTGCCCGCGACTGTCAGGACCAACTCGACCCGCCCGCGCCCGCGCAACTCATCCGGGAGTCTGATGTTCACCTGATCGAGGCCGGCATAAACGCCCTGCGCTCCGGCGTAAAGCACTGCTGCGCTGGCGCCGCCGATCACGGCCTGCACGCTCTCCGCGACGCCATTGCCGTAGTTGCCGTCCGTGTCGGGCGCGTGACGCAGGCCTGTACAGGCGAGGATCAGATAAGCGCCTGCGTCCATTGAAAGAGGCGTTCCGTCACTCCCGGCGACGGCGTAATAGCGCAATCCGTCCGGCGTCCAGGTTGCGGCTGGCGCGCCGGTGCCGGACTGACTGGCTGTAAAAATACCCGGCTGAGCCGAAGCGATGTTTATGGTCCCGGTTGAAATCGTTCCGTCGCCCGCCACGATGACAACTTCCGCCGGGCCGCTTGGAAGGTTTGAAGGGACAAGATAATTGATTTGACCGGGGGTGACGGCAAAGAGGGACGCGTACACGCCGCCAACCCTGACGGTCGAGCCGGCAAGGCTCGTCGGCAGTGGGAGCCTCGCGGCGAATTCAACCCCCGTTGCCAGCTTTGTGCCGAAGGCTGCGACGATGGAATCGGGAGCTGCCGTGGTCGAAATAAAATCAGCCGCTGAAACTGACGTGACGGTGCCGGCGCCTGCGAGTAGCGGCGTGGCGGCGAGCGCCCGCGCCGCGTGAATTGCCCCGCCCGTGATGATTTTGCTTCGCAATGCCGCAACCTCACGAACCGAGCTGACCAGAATATCCTTCACTCTCGTCCCGGCGAGCGTCGGATTCTTCGCCAGAACCAGTGCCGCAACGCCGGAAGCAAATGCAGCAGCAACGCTCGTCCCTCCGGAATATCCATAATTTCCACCCGGCCAGGTGGTGTAAATGAAATTACCGGGCGCGGCCAGATCCACGCTCCGCGCGCCGAAATCCGATTGAGTGGCCAGCCGGTCAGCTTCGTCAAAAGCGGCCACCGAAAGCACCGCCGGCAGTGCGTTCGCGCCCGAACTGAAAGCAGCGGGGTAGACCGGAAAGCTGTCGTTATCTGAAGCCGAGTTGCCGGCGGCGGCTGTCACCAGACACCCGGCTGTGACCGCACGCCGGACGGCGTTGTAAAGCTCCGGTGTAAACTCCCTGTCTCCCCAACTGATATTGATGATCTGTGCGCCGTTGCGCACTGCATAATCAATTGCCGCGACCACGCCGGCTGTAGTCCCCTGGGCATTCGCGTCAAAGCATTTGAGCGGCATGATGCGGACATCTGCCGGGCCGGCCACCCCGGCAATGCCGATTCCATTACCGGCCCCGGCCGCGATCACGCCGGCCACGAGTGTCCCGTGATAATGATCATCCCGCGGATCATTGCTGTTACCCGCAAAATTCCATCCCACCACGTCGTCGGCATAACCATTGCCGTCGTCATCAATCCCGTTGCCGGGAATTTCCCTCGTGTTTCTCCAGATTCGGGTGGCAAGATCGGGGTGCGTGTAATCAACCCCCGTATCAATGACGGCAACCACAATCTGACGGGATTGTGTGCGGGGCAGGGCGTCCCAGGCGGCGGGCGCGCCAATGTCAACGCCTCTGCTGCTGCCAACAAACTGCCCGGTATTTTGGAGCGCCCACTGGTTGCCGAAAAAAGGGTCGCTGGGGGTGAACGCCGTTAAGGACTGGTCTGCCGAGTGTCCCGATCTGATGAGTGAGAAGTTTCGGGATGGAGTCGCCGGGCTCGGAAATTGCTGTCGGGCGGAGGCCGTGAGCAGGCGCTGGGCAGGCACAATCAGCGTCAGACAAAGCGGCAGGAAGGGGAAGAAGAATCCGACTTTCACGTCAAACTCCTTGGGCTCGAATCCGGTGTCGCTCCCGCCCTTGAAGATAACCTCGCCTGTCAGAGAGCAATGCCCGCAACTATCCGGGGGCGGCGGAAAGTGCGGTCGGATCAGAATGCCCGGTAATACCCGGAAGATAAAGTCAGCAATGCCCGCCCGGGATTGTGAGGCCCCGGCGGCCGGGACGACCTGTCAGGTAGATCATTTGTAACCGGGGAGGGAAAACGGCTCTGTTCCCCGGATTGTTGAAGCGGCTTTCTTACTAATGAAGCACCCTGATTATAGGGCAGCGGGGAAACTAATCAAGCGCAAAGTCTCGTCAGTGGCGGGAAACCCGGAGACGATCAAAACCCCGGTGACAGAAATTGTCAAAATGGCGGCAATTGAGGCCAATAAATCAGTTTTTCGCCGATTAGAGGGGAAAAATAGTAGTAGACGCCGGAAAAAATTATGTTACACTCCGAGCCGTTCCCGCCTCACGGTGTAGTATTCAAAAAGTAATATTAACCATTAGTCTATTTGTCGAAAGGACTGGTCATGAAACTTTCTGCACATGCATTACGCTCACTTCAGGAGCTGGACGAGGCCGGCCGCAAAGCGGTCGAGCAGATCGTCCAGTCACACATCCGCGCCTGCCGCCTGAATGGCTTCCAGCCCGAGAACCTCGAACGGGTTTATCAGGAAGCGATTGAAATCATCAGGCTCGAAGGGCCGCCGAAGAATGAATCGCTGGGTCACAACAAGTATGAGCCGACCCGCCGCTACGAGCAGTATCGCAGCCCGCGCGCTCTCTGAAGCACCGCACTTCCCGGAATCAGAACAGCAGCTACTGAAAGGTCAAAGTAGCTGCTGTTTTTATTTTCAGGACTGTGCCCGGACAACTCCGGGCGGAGCTATTGCCGGATGCCATGGCGTGCTACAATCCCCGCGTCCGGGATTCACACCGATCCTTCAGTAAACAACCTATTGGAAAGGGTACGTAGATGAAAAGAACACTTTTGTCTTCTCTCGCTATCTTTGCTTTGCTGCTCGGTCTGGCCGTCATGGCCTCAGCCGATGGCAAGACGACCACGCTGACCGGTTACATCATTGACAAGAAATGCTCGGCCCGGGGTGCGGAACATTCACGCGAATGCACCCTGAAGTGTAAGGGCAGTGGTCTCGGCCTCTACGTTGACGGCAAATTTTACGAATTCGACGCGAAGGGGGTCGAGGAGGCCGTCAAGCTGATGGAAGCCAGCAAGAGTGAGAAGGTCATCAAGGCCACGGTCGAAGGCGAGCTTGAGGATACGAAGCTGACCGTCAAGACGATCAAGCTGGCTGAGTAACAAACGCGCACTTTCGCCGCCACAACCCGACGAAAAACGACAAGGGCGAGGGGTGGTTCATTGAACTGCCATTCGCCCTTTCAGTTTTACAGCAGAAGGGGAGTCGGTCAGGGCTTCAGCCATAGCTCGTCACGTTGCGTGACTTCTCGCGATGTCTTTCCAGCGCGAGTTCGATCAGCCGGTTAATCAGCTGCGAATAAGGAATCCCACTCGCCTCCCACAGCTTCGGGTACATACTGATCGAAGTGAAGCCGGGCATCGTGTTGATTTCGTTGACGAGAACGCGGCCCGTTTCGTGTTCGAGAAAAAAATCAACCCGCGCCAGCCCCGACCCGTCAACCGCCTGAAAAGCGCGCACTGCCAGCTGCTGAGTTTTCGCGCTCGTCCGCTCATCGAGCGGGGCTGGGATCAGCAGCCGCGCGCCGTTCGGGTCAATGTATTTGGCTTTGTAATCGTAAAACTCCGCCGTCGCCGGGGCGATTTCACCCGGCACGCTCGCCGCCGGCTCGTCGTTGCCGAGTACGCTGACTTCGATTTCCCGCGCCGTGACGCCACGCTCGACGATCACCTTGCGATCATACTTCGCCGCGAGCGCAATCGCGGCCTTCAACTCCGCCGCGTCATCGGCTTTTGAAATCCCCACCGACGATCCCAAATTCGCGGGTTTCACAAAGCAGGGGAAACCGATTTCGGCGGTGATGCGGTCTTCGATCTGCTGTGGTTCGGACTCCCACTGGTTTCTCAGGAACCACAGGTAATCAACTATCGGCAACCCGGCTTCGTGAAAGAGCCGCTTCATAATCACCTTGTCCATCCCCGTGGCCGAAGCCAGCACGCCGCAACCGACATAGGGCACATCGGCCATTTCGAGCAGCCCCTGAATCGTCCCGTCTTCGCCGTAAGTCCCGTGCAGCACGGGGATGATGACGTCGAGCCGTTCGCGTTTGCCGCCGGCTTCGCCCTCGCGCCCGAACCGAGCCAGCCCGCGTTCGGTCGGGTCGCCGAAAATGGCCACGCTCTGATCGGCTGTTTCAATCACGCTGCTCGGCAGCAGGTTCGTTGCTTCGCTCGAAGCCAGCCATTTACCCTGCCTCGTGATGGCGATGGGAACGACTTCGTATTTGTTGCGATCCAGCGCGTTGATGACCGATTCGGCCGACCTGAGTGAGACCTCGTGTTCACCGGATCGCCCCCCGAAAATGACTCCGACTCTTAATTTACCAGACATAAAAATACAGTACCTCAACTGGGAAAGGGGGCAGCTTTATCTGTTCAATAACGGCCTTCAATACACTCCCGCTCCCTCGCGGCACGTGCAGCGTCACATAATCTTTTTCCCGAAGGCCGACATAATCAGCTGCACGCCGAGTTCGGCGGTCCTGTTGGCAACGTCGAACACCGGGTTTACTTCGGTCAGCTCGAAGGAGAGCATTTTCCCCGAGTCCGCGACCTTTTCCATCGCCAGATGGCTCTCGCGGTATGTCGGGCCGCCCGGGACCGGGGTGCCGACTCCGGGCGCGTAATCCGGGTCAACGAAATCCATATCCATCGTCACGTGGAACCCGGCGGTGTTGCGCGCGGCCCGTTCGATTGCCTCATCAACGACGGCGCTCATCCCGCGCTCGTCAATCTCGCGCATCGTGACGATGCGGACGCCCGAAGCCCTCATAATTTCGGCCTCCTTGCGATCCACGTCACGCGCGCCGACGAGGACGCAGTCTTCAGGCAGCACTTTGGGCGCGAAGCCGCTGACGTGCGTCAGCGCTTCCGGCCCTTTGCCAAGAATCGCGGCAAAGGGCATGCCGTGGACATTTCCTGAGAGCGAAGTTTCCGGTGTGTTCATATCACCATGCGCGTCGAACCAGATCACGCCGACGCGCTCGCCACGTTTGCGGTAAAAAGCCGAAAGCCCCGAAACGCTGCCGACGGCAATCGAATGGTCTCCGCCGAGAATCACCGGGATTGATCTCGTTCCCAGAATGCCTTCGACCCTGTCGGCCAGTGCCTGGCAGGCTTCCGAAATTTCGGGCAGGTACTTGGCGTGGCCATGCTCCATCTCCAGCATCTCCGGGTTGCGCACGTTGATGTTGCCCGCATCCGACACGTCGTAACCGAGATCAGAGAGGCGCTGATTCAACCCGGCCACGCGAACTGCCGAAGGCCCCATATCCACGCCCCGGCGATCCGCGCCCAGATCCATCAGCACTCCGATGATCGTCGCTTTCCTCTCTGTTTGCTGGGGTGCTGTCGCCATACTGCTCCCTCACTTCACTGCTTTGATCAGTGAGAAGATCATCGCGCGTCTGCTCTTCGGTTGCAGCACGCGGATCACGGTCTGCCGGAACCCGGCGGCGTTGATCATCTCCCCGATCTCGTCCGAAGAATAATAATGCGCATCCGCTTCATCAGGGTTGCGCGCGACGAACTGATAATAACTCCGTTTGAGTTTCAATCGCAGTGCCCCGACGCTGGTCTGCGGGGTCAGCTCGGTCGCGATCACCAGACGCCCGCCGGGTTTGAGGACACGATACGCTTCCTTGAGAAACTTCTGCACCTTTAATCTGTAGAGCGCCATCGTGCAGGTGACAATGTCAAATTCTCCGACGTTGAATGGCAGCCTTTCGGCCGCCGCGACCTGCCATTCGAGGTAACGACTCAGTCCGGCGGATTGCGCGGCGAGTCTGGCCTTATCAACCATCTCCTGTGTCGCGTCAACGCCGATGATCCGGCCTTTGGCGCCGATGTGACTGATCAGCTGCCGCGCGATCACGCCGGTCCCCGTCGCCACGTCCAGAACCTGCATCCCGAGCTGCGGCTCAGCCGCGGCGATGGCTTCGGCAATAGTCGCTTTGTAATCCAGCCCGGTGCGGCGCTGAAACTCGCTCGCCGCCTTCTGCTCGAATTCGTCCAGCCAGTTGCTGATCAGGGGCTTCTTCATTTTCGCCTCATCCTGAGAGGCCATGGTCGCCGGGGCTTCCATTGAAGGCATAAATTGCTTCCTCCTCCGGTTATGGCATCAGCTACGGCGAGTTTGGGGTGGGCCAGTGTTACCACAGATGCGAATTGCTTTTTCGAGGACGGGCAAAGGGGGTAGTGATCAGTTAATCTCTGTCAGGGGGCCTGATGGCCGGTTGCCTCTTCAGGGTTTCAGCCGGTACAACATTCGCGGGAACGGGATCGTTTCGCGCACATGTTCGAGGCCGCAGATCCACGCCACGGCGCGTTCGATGCCCATGCCGAAGCCGGCGTGCGGCACGCTGCCATACTTCCGCAAATCCAGATACCAGTCGAATGCCTCCGGCGGCAGGCCATGCTCGTGAATCCGCTCAAGCAGTAGTTCGAGCGACGAAGCGCGCTCGCCGCCGCCGATGATTTCACCGTAACCCTCCGGCGCCAGCACGTCCACACACAGCGCCAGTTCAGGCCGCTGCGGGTCGGGCTCCATATAAAAAGCCTTCACCGCGGCCGGGTAACGATGCACCATCACAGGCTTGTCAAACTGTTCGGCCAGGTAAGTCTCATCCGGCGCGCCGAAATCGCCCCCCCACTCAAAACGGTTCTCCAGTTTGCCCGCCGCGTGCCCTTCCTGAAGGATGTTCACGGCGTCATCATATTGCAGGCGGTGGAATGGCGGCATGACTTTTTCAAGCTGTGAAGTCTCACGCTCGATGTGTTTGAGTTCTTCCTTCCGATTTTCAAGCACGCGCCCGACGATGTAGCTGACGAAGTTTTCGGCCAGCGTCATGATGTCATCGAGCTTCGCGTAGGCGACTTCCGGCTCGACCATCCAGAATTCAGTCAGGTGGCGACGGGTCTTTGATTTCTCGGCGCGGAAGGTCGGCCCAAAGCAGTAGACCTTGCCGAAGGCCGCCGCCGTCGCCTCGTTGTAAAGCTGCCCCGACTGCGTCAGGTAAGCTTTCTCGTCAAAGTAGCCGGTCTCAAACAGCGTCGTCGTCCCTTCGCAGGCCGCCGGGGTAAAGATCGGCGTGTCGCACAGAGTGAAGCCGTTATCATCAAAGAAGTCCCGCACCGAACGAATGATCTCGTGCCTGACGCGCAGGATCGCATGCTGGCGGCGCGACCGCAGCCACAGGTGCCGGTGATCCATCAGGAATTCGACGCCGTGTTCCTTCGGCGTAATCGGATATTCGTGCGCCAGCTGCACGATCTGAACATCCATGATGTCGAGTTCATAAACGCCCGGCTTCTTCGGATGTTCGCGCGGGGTGCCGGTGATGATGATCGAGGATTCCTGCGTGACCTTCTCGCAGTTGTCCCAGGTCGCGTCGCTCACGTCCTTCTTCGAAGCGACGCCCTGAATGATGCCCGAGCCGTCGCGGATTTCGAGGAACGCGAGCTTGCCGCTCGAACGTTTGTTATAGAGCCAGCCCTTGATCGTGATCTGCTCGCCGAGGTGTCCGGAGATTTGGGAAATGTAGGTTTGGGTCATAACCAGTCTTATTCGGTGGACTCTGGTACTGCCATTGATGAGATCACTGAAGCTGGGGCGACCTGCTCTTGAGCCTTTCGTAAAATCCAGTTACATCTGCATTGTCGGGCAGCCCGGCCACCTGAGCGTCACCCAGCTCAACGATCATCCATTCGCCATCCCTGCGCCTGGCGACATCCATTGTAAAGAAGCGACTCTCGACCCTGCGCGCCACTTCGCCAAAAAGGTCTGAAGGCGGGCTGCTCCCACTGTAATCGCCTTCCTCCCAGTATTCCAGTGCATACAAAAGCTCGCCGTCAAGGAAGAACAGCCGGAACTCCTTTGTCAAAGGCATCCCGCTTCTGGAATGCGTCGTCAGCGGCTCGAACTCGACGAACTCGCGGAAGACCAGACCTTCGTTAATCTGATCGCCCTGAAGCTCGATGAAACGATTCACCACTCTTTCAACCGCGGCCTGATCAGAGGCCGAAGGGATGAAGCAGGCTTCGTCCCACTCGTGCTTCCGTGATTTCACGTAATCCTTCAGCACCACCAGCCTGTCGCCGAAAGGCTCGAGCAGTTCCATCACCGCCGCCAGGCTGAAGCTTTCACCCAATTTCAATGACAACGTTCGAGGGGTGTATTCCCTGATAACCGGATACGATTCGGGCAGGTAGTGACAGTGCCGGTATGACTCCGGCGTATTTATCAAATGCAGCCCGCGCTGTCCGAGCGCAGCATACAACAGTGAATACTGTTCCGGGCGCAGCATCCAGCCGCGATAAACAGCCAGTTCCGGGGCGTCTGCTATTGCCACCCTTCGCACTGCACGATCAGGATCGTTGTCATCCGCAAGGGCCTCGAAGTTGATCAGCCCCGATTCCAGGCCGACTCTCTGCGCCGCCAGTAATTCACTCTCGTAAGCGGGATCAGGCCTTGCGGGCGCAAAAGGTTCAGAGCAGAAAATCACTCTCATAGCTTCATTGCGCCGACCGAATCCGGACGGCCGTACAGCCTATAAGCTTCGTACGGCTTGAGATGCCTCACCCGCAGCGAGCCGTCGCCGAGCTTTTCGCCGCCTGCGGGATCAAGATAAAACTGTCTGCCCGTGAAGCTCACCGCCGGATCAATCCCGTAAACGCCGATGTTGAAAGTGAACGCCGCGTCACTGACGGCCCTGAACCAGTGAATGTTGTCCTTGTCGTCGGAAGTGGTCGAAACCTCACCGGGAGCAAGCTGCTTGTCGAGCGTCGGTCTGATGATCAGATGTTCGGGTTCATCAGCCAGACGGTCAAAGTGCCAGCCGTGCATCTGACCTCCGATGACCATGTGCATCGAAGTCATGTTCCTGTGGCAGTGCGGCACAATCGCGCGGCCCTTTCTGAGGCCGTAAATAAATGTCGAAAAGCTCAATTCGGCCGGCAGCCCTTCGGGGCGCGGCGGGTCGGTTTCGATGACTGCTTCATGGTCATCGGGGAATTTCATCTTTTTGCTCAGCCGGTCAAAATCAATCGCACTGAGCAGGTCTTTCATCTCGACCCGCGCGAACAGTTCTTCGATTTTCTGCTGCCACTCGGTCTGCTTCACCTTCCGGCTTTTCATCGTCCGGCTGACCTCTTCGACTTCGGCGAGCCAGCGGGCGGCGACCGGTTTGACTGTGCCGGCCAGCAGTTCGCCCCGGCACAGAGTCTCGACCAGGGAGAAGGTGAACAGTGAGCCCAGCAGACCGGCGTTGAAGTTTCGACGTGTGATCTGTTCCATCGGGAACCTCCAGGCTGATTCCGGCGAAATTACAGCTTCTCAAGTGTGGCCCTCAGTGCCGGGTATTTCTTCATCCCCGGCGCGTTCATCGCCCTCAGCACGGTCGCAATCGCGGGGCCGATATATTTCTCGTAAACCTCGCCGCGCCCCGTGACGCCCGTCTGATATGAAAACGTCCCGGTCGCCTTCAACTGCCGCTGCACAGTCATCAGGTTGAATTCGTAGCGGAAATCATCTGCCTCGATCTGCGGCAGCCCCAGGGTGGCGCGCGCCTGCAGGAAATAATCCTGCTGCGCCTCGACCCATTTTTCATCCGCGGGAACCAGCCTCCGCTCGACCAGAATCGGCACGAGGTCGTAAGTCACCGGCCCCATCCGCGCGTCCTGATGGTCAATGATGCGCAGCGCGCCTTTGCGATCCACCATCAGGTTCATGGCATGGTAATCACGGTGCGTCAGCACTCGCGGTCTGGCGGAGAGTTCAGCGGCGATGGCCTGTAAGTCCTGCTTGATCGCCTGCTCTTCGGCCTCGGCAAATTTCTGCCGCCGGTAGCTGCCGAAAAAGTGGTCGAAGAAGTAATTCAGCTCCCACGTCAGCTTGTCTTCGTCGAAAGCCAGTTTCCCGGCACAGGAGTCGGACGAAACTGCCAGATCGGATGCGGCCTGAATTCTCGGGATCAGTTCAATCGCGGATTGCAGCATCTTTCCTGCGCCCGCGGTGTCGCCCCTTTGACCGGCTTCGGCGAGCCACTGGTTGAGGCTGCAGTCGGTCAGGTCTTCCTGCAGGATAATGCCTTCTGTCCCGGCCGCGTCAATCACGTGCGGCACGGGCAGCCCGGCCTCTTCAAACAGGTGAGTGACGTCCAGAAAGGAGTTGCTCTGCGGATTGAAGGGCGTCGCGTAAAGGCTGACGATGTATGTTTCGTCGGGCTCGTGCCGGGTCGCGACGCGGTAATATTTGCGCGTCGAAGCGTCGGGGGTCAGCGCCGTCAGCACGACCTCTTCGGGCCCGACGCCGAAGTGTCGGGCCGCATAACTCGACACACGTTTCTCGCTCAGATCACCGGTCGGGCTGACCGGAGCGGATTTCTCTGAAGTTTGACCACTCATAGTTCACAGTTGTTCGCCGGCCGCGGCCGGCGGACGTTATCAGGATTGCGAATTCATTGCCTGGCGGGAAGCGATGATCAGAAGGGGGCAGGGTGCTAAGGATGAGGGCGGTAAATCCCACGCTCTTGTCGGCCCTCACCTCTTGTCCCTCGTCGAACTGCAGGCGAATCGTACCATCACGCAAAGGAAGCGACAAGATTATTGTCAATGACCTCTGCGGGGACGGCTTTTTCCGGGCGCTCGCCCAGAGGCGCAGTTTCGGCCCGGACAATCGCGCACCGCCTGAACTCCGCGCCGTCGGGGACGACCACGTCGTCCCCGACGACGCATTCGATCACTCTGGCCCCCGCGCCGATGCGCACGCGCTTCCATAAGACTGACCCTTCGATGTGCGCGCCCGGTTCGATCACGCAGCCCTCGTCGGCGGTGTAATTCCTGCCTTCGCGGGCGGAAAACTCGCGGTGGATTTCGACGTAACGCCCGAGCGTGCTGAGTTCGTACCAGCTGCCTTCGGCCACATGCGCGGCAATCGTCTGTCCCGCCTGGGTCGCCTTCGGATAAACATCGCGCACCGAATCAGAGAAGACGCCGCGGGGAATGTAATCGAAAACGCCCGGTTCGAGAACGTGGATGCCCGTGAACATCAGCGGTGCTGCCCCCGCCGTGTCATCCGCGCGGGGGAATCCGCCAAAGCCGCGATAGTTCCCCCGTTCGTCAACGATTATCTGACTGAATTTTTCGCGCGCCGGGTTCGGGCGCATCACCAGCGTGGCGAGGGCATTTTTTCTCCGGTGCGTGGCGAGCGCCGCGGTGAGGTCAATGTCCGTAATGATCTTGCCGTTGATGACGAGGAAGGTTTCGCCCTGCAGCAGTTCGCGCACGTTATCGAGAGCGCCAGCCGTGCCAAGGATGTCAGGCTCCTCGAGCGAATAAGTGATCGTCATGCCGTACTGCGAGCCGTCGCCGATCTGATCGCGCACCGAAGCCGGTTCGTGATGCAGGTTGATGATCAGGTCGGCCACGCCGTACTGCTTCAGGTAGTCAATCGTGTAGGCGATCAGCGGGCGGTTGAGGAAGGGGATGGCAGGCTTCGTGCGGCCGGCCGTCAGCGGCCACAGCCGCGTCCCGAAACCCGCAGCCAGAATCATTGCTTTCATCGTTTTCCTGATTCAACTGTCGGCCCGCTCAAACACCATGTCTTCGAGCGGGCGCCCCAGCCACTGGCAGCGCTGGGCCTGAAGCGCGACGTAACTCTGCAGGATGTAATCATCCGGGCCGATGCCCAGCCTCCGGACGACCTCGGAAATCGCCCCCTCTTCGCCTTCAAGTTCGACGAAATTACCGAGCGGGGTTTCATCGAACATCACCAGCAGGTGGTCTCCGCCGGAGAGCAGTGCCCGGTAAATCGTGCGGAATTTCTGGTAGCGAAAAATTTTCCGGTAACCGAGCCGCTCCAGAATCACGATGGCCTGCTCAGGTTCGTCAAGCATCGTTTCAGTTTCCAGCCGCACTTTGAATTGCGAAGCCGGGGCGTCGGCCGGGGCCTGTTCCTTAAGTGTCAGCAAACCCCGCGTCCCTTCAGTCCCGCTCGTTGAACGCACGCGCAGCACCGCCCCGCGCTCATAAAGCTGGCGGTCTGCCGTATCGAGCAGCCAGTTGTCTTCAAAATGCCGCGCGGTTTCGAGTTCGAGCCTGACGCCGGCCGCGGCGAGCGGCTCGACATTATCAAGGCGCAGCTTCACTTCGATTTCGTGTCCGGCCATAGGATTGCAGATTGTAGATTGCGAGTTGCGGGTTGTTCAACCGGGGCGGGCAGATTACTCACGGCGAAATTACAGAAGCGGCCGGCGGATTTTTCAATCCGCAATCTGAAATCCGCATTCCGCAATCAAGCGACTTGTCCGGCCAGGAATTCCGGGGAGAGTTCGAAAGTGCCGGGCGCAACCTTGCGGAAGCGCTTGCTGCGGGTGAGCGAAACGGCCAGCGTGATCAACTGATGCTGGCCACGGAATTCAAAGCCGCCTTCGGCCATGCGCCGGTAGATTTCGTTGACGTGCAGCGGGCCGCTGGCCTCGCGCAGCACGATGGTCGCGGCCTGCGGAATGCGGAAATCATTGAAGCGCACGTTGCTCGATTGCTCGCTGCGGCGGGCCTTGGCGACCTGCTCTTCGATCTGCGCCATCTGGTACTGCGAAGCCTGATCCTGAGCCACCTGATACTGCGGCTGCTGATGGCCGGACTGGTAATTGGGCTGCGCGTAACGCTCCTCCCGCGGCTGCTGGTACTGGGGCTGCTGCGAAGTCTGGATGTGACGCTGAGGCGGCGCGGAAATTTCCAGATCGGCCGGCGGTCGGCCCGGCTGATAATTTTCCGCCTGATACCTTTCGACCGGGGCGTCGGAGGGGAAGAGCGCGCGCCGCAGGGCCGATTCGGTCTGCTCGATGACGCTGGCGATGGAAATCTGCTGGGCGTGAAGCGCCTTCAGTTCAGCCTCGATTTCGGCAATCCGGGCTTCAATCTTGCGTCTGGCGTCGCGGGATTGATTGAGTGCGCTTTGCAGCGCGGAAATAGCCGTGCCTTCAGTCATTGGAATATCGCATTCAGAATGCGGCCTGTGGGATAAAAGACGGACAGAATGAGGTGAGGGCATCATTCCGCATTTTACGTCCCGGTTTCCGCATCTGTTTTTATTTGTCCCGTTCGACGACGTATTGCGCGATGTCCATGAGCGCACGTCGGTACTGATTATCGGGGAGCGGGGCGAGCGCGTCCTGCGCGCGGGCGACATAAGCATAAGCGTCACTGCGCGCATTGTCCAGTTGTCCGTAATCCTGCAGGAGGGCGAGGACTTCTCTGGCTTTTTTATTTTCGCCCGGCTCCTCTTCCATCGCCTCGCGCAGGAGCGGCTCGAACTCCGGCTTTCTGGCGAGCAGATGGATCAGTGGCAGCGTCACTTTGCCGTCGCGCAGGTCGCTCAGGACGGGCTTGCCGAGCGTCTCCGCCTCGGCCGTGAAATCCAGCAGGTCGTCGGTCAGCTGGAAGGCGACGCCGAGGTTCAGGCCGTATTCGGCCAGCGCAATCTTTTCTGTTTCGTTAGCCCCGCGCAGGATGCCGCCGATGCGACAGCAGGAGCTGAACAGATAACCGGTCTTGCGGCGCACGATGTCGAGGTGCTGCTCTTCGGTGATCCGCAGGTTGCCGACGAGCGTGAGCTGGATCAGCTCGCCCTCGGTCATCCGGCGCGTCGTTTCGGTAAGCGTGTCGAGGATTTCCAGATTGCGCTGCCCGAGCGAAGTCTCAAACGCCGACATATACAGCCAGTCGCCCATCAGCACCGCCACGTCCGCGCCCCAGCGGGCCGAGACCGCCTGATGCCCGCGCCGCATCTCGGCCCCGTCAATGATGTCGTCATGCACGAGCGTCGCCGTGTGCAGGAATTCCATCACCGTCGCCATCTGAATGATGTTATGGCCGACCTCCTCGTCAAAAACCTTCGCCGCCAGAATCACGAGCGCTGGCCGGACGCGCTTGCCGCCGGTTTCGCCAAGGTATTGACCGATGTGCGAAATGATCTGAATGTTCGAGCGCGCCTGCCGCTCAAACTCCTTTTCAACTTCGGCGAGTTCACGTTTGACCAGACCAAAAATCTGCCGCGCGCTCATCTGCATTTCGCGTGTGACCGGCACTGGAACGATGTTTTGCATTGGTTTACCCGCCCGCGGTTGAATTCTCAATTCGATCTGTAATTGGTGAACTGCATGTCAATGCCGAAGTCGTGGGCGCGCAGGGCGGCGATGACTTCCTGCAGGGTGTCCCTGTCCTTGCCCGCGACGCGCAGCAGGTCGCCCTGAATCGAGACCTGCACTTTGAGTTTCGTGTCCTTGATGAATTTGACAATCTCTTTGGCCTTGTCCTGCGGAATGCCCTGCTGCAGCGTGACGCGCTGGCGCACCGTCCCGCCCAGGGCCTGCTCGACCTTGCCATAAGTCAGCCCTTTGAGCGGCACGCCGCGCCTGACGAACTTCGATTGCAGAATGTCGTTCAGGGCCTTCAGCTTGTAATCGTCGTCCGAAGTCAGGGTGATCGCCTCTGCGCCTTCGACCTCGATGTTGCTTTTGCTGCCCTTGAAATCGAAGCGGGTGTGGACTTCCTTCATCGCCTGATTGATCGCGTTGGCGACTTCGGCGTGATCAATGCTGGAAGTGATATCGAATGTGTTCTGCTGCGCCATGTTTCACAAACCTCACGACAGGGACACGCCGCAATTCGCTTTCGGATGAGCTGAGAAGTGCGGATGTCCCGAAGACAAAGTAAAGCGCACAAATATTGCCCGCCGTTGGATTATTCACCAGGAAATTGTCACGACATCTGATGATGGATCGCAGATCGCAAATGGGGAGGTGAAGCGAATTGCAAAGTGCCAGTCCCGATCCTGAAATCCGAAAGCCGACAGCGAATGGAGACGGCGCTGTGGCTTTGACATCAAGCCGGGAGTTTTATCTGACGCTACCCGGATTGTCAAATCACGCAACTCGCTCTCCGGGCAATTTGAAAAGCCGCCGGAAGTTGCCGCTCGTCGCGCGGGCGACTTCCTCAATACTGGTCTGATGGAGTTCGGCAATCAGTCTTGCCGTCTCGACCACAAAGGCGGGCTCATTGCGCCTGCCGCGATAAGGCACGGGCGCAAGGTACGGGCAGTCGGTTTCGACGAGCAGCTTTTCGAGCGGCAGGGATTTCGCCACCGCGCGCAGGTCGTCAGAATTCTTAAACGTCACGACGCCGGAAAATGAGATCAGGAAGCCCATCTCCAACGCGGCATCGGCGAGCCGCTGCGTGCTGGTAAAACAGTGAATGATCCCGCCGACTTCATCTCCACCTTTGTCAGCCCACTCGTCGCGCAGAATCGCAATCGTGTCGTCTTCAGCCTCGCGGGTGTGAATGATCACAGGCAGCCGCACTGACCGGGCCATTTCAAGCTGCCGCGCGAAGATGCGCCGCTGCACGTCACGCGGGCTGTTGTCGTAGTGGTAATCCAGCCCGATCTCGCCCCACCCGATCACCTTCTCGTGTCTCGTCGCCTCAAGCAACTGCCGCTCAAGCGCGTCATCGTAGAGACTCGCTTCGTGCGGATGCAGGCCCACCGCGGCGTAAACGAACGGGTATTCTTCGGCCAGCCTGAGCCCCGCGGGCAGCGAGCCTTTGCCAATATCGCTGCCCGCGATTTCGAGCATCGTGTCAACGCCGGCTGCCCGCGCGCGCGCGACCACTTCGGCGCGGTCGGCGTCGTAAGCGGGCGTGTCGAGGTGGGCATGCGAGTCTGTAAACATTCAGGATTTCTGTCAGCCGTTGCGGGTATTTTTCATTCAGCGGATCTGTCAATGATCCAGTCTCTGTCGTCCATCATGATTTCATCGGCCCTGATACAGGCCCTTTCGATGACCCGCAATACCTTCACAGGGTCGCATCCGTATATGCCTGATCCCCATGGCGGGTTTGCTTCAACGACAGCCCAGCCACGGCCGGCAATCAGGCCAACATCAACCACGACCGAAGACGGGAGCCTGACTGCCGGATCGCTGACCAGGCTGACCATAAACTTCATCGCCTCTTCCGCCTCATCTGTCGTTGCCCGGTAACTGCCGTCTTCCTCTTCCGCCAGCTTTCCGCCTCTCGAATAAATTGAAAACGTGGCGACTTCGCGACTGAGGACGAAGCATCTGAATTCTCTCTCCCAGATTACCGGCTCGGAAATCAGGACAGGCGTTGAATCCGGGAGAATGTAAGAAGTCGGTATCTCACCGCCGGAGTCATAGACCCGGGCTGGAAAACACTTGTCATCCGCAGGCTTGATGAACGCTCGCCCGGTTCTCTTCTTCGCCTCCCCAAGCGTGGTGCAAACAATCTCACGCCTGCGATAGCAGTAAGGCAGTTCGGGCAACCAGCTGAAGTGAGGTTCAAGCAGACTCAGCCCCAGTTTACTGGCCACCACGGCGGCAAAGAGAGGCTCCCCGTAAAGCACAACGTCCTGGCCCTTGAGGTGTCGCGGCGCGCGCCAGCCATGAAGTCTCTCGACCTCCCACCCCGATTCAATCGCGGCCCTCCACAGGCTGATCGAGTCAGCTGAATATCTGGGCGGGAGTACGAGAGTCGTCATAGAAGTTTACTACTTCAGCTTCGCCCCGTTCGGCACGTCCTCCAGGAAACCGGCCAGCACCGGGCGGCCTTCCTCGCCGATTGAGGCCGCCAGCACCATACCCTGCGATTCGAAGCCGCGCAGCTTTCGCGGCGCGAGGTTTGCCACGATGATCACCTTGCGCCCGATCAGTTTCTCCGGCTCGTAATACTGCGCGATGCCGGCGAGGATCTGGCGCGGCTGCGGTTCGCCCAGGTCAACCGTGAAGCGGAGCAGCTTGTCGGCCTTCGGCACGCGCTCGGCGGTTCTGATCTCGCCGGCGCGGAGTTCGACTTTGGCGAAATCTTCGATGCCGATGTAAGCGACGCCTTCGGGGCCGGGCGCGGCCTCGGTGGCTGCCGGAGCTTTGGCTTCGGTCAGACTGTGGAGGGGCGGGAGCATATTGGTCGCCGCCGGGTCGGCGGTGGCGGCACCGGCTGCGGCTTCGGTTGTCGGCTGTGCGCTCTCCTGCGCGCGGGCGGCCTTGCTGGCTTCTTCGTCTTTTTTGATATCTTCCATAATTTTCTTTTTGTCCAGGTTGGGAAATACGGGTTTGACTTCGCCGATCCTGCTGCCCGCGCTGCTGCCCCACGCGAGGCCGGCGGGAGTGATTTCGGACACGCTGCCTGACTGGCCGAGCTGCTGCCAGATTTGCTGCGTTGATTCGGGCAGCACAGGCGCGAGCAGGACGGTCAGGCAGCGCAGGGCTTCGACCGCGGTGTGCAGCACCGTCTCGAGCGCCGGCCGTTGCGCCGGATCTTTGGCCAGATTCCAGGGCTTCGTGTCGGACAGAAAGCCGTCAACGCGGGTGATCGCCACCCACACCGCTTCGAGCGCCCGGCTGAAATTGTACTGATCGAATTCGCGGTCGAAATCGGCAACAGCCTGGCGGACGGCTTCGCGCACCTCGTCCGCTTTGGCATTCAGTTCTGCGCCGACGCCGGCGGGCAGTGCGGGGATGACGCCGCCGCAACTGGTTCGCACGAGCGTCAGGATGCGGCTCGACAGGTTGCCGAGCCCCTTGGCCAGATCGGCGTTCACGCGGGTGATCAGCGCCTCGTAAGTGAAATCGCCGTCCTGCCCGAAGACCATCTCGCGCAGGCAGAAATAACGCACCGCGTCGGTCTGGAAATACTTCTGCAGCACGGCCAGATCAATCACATTGCCGAGTACTTTGGACATCTTGCGCCCGCCCGACAGCCACATGCCGTGAGAGTAAACCGTCCGCGGCGGCTCGATGCCCGCGGCCAGCAGGAACGCGGGCCAGTAGACGGTGTGAAAACGCAGGATGTCCTTGCCGACCAGTTGCAGATTTGCAGGCCAGTATTTTTTGAAGTGCGCTTCGCCGCCGAACTGATCGTTACCGTAGCCAATCGCCGTGATGTAATTCAACAGCGCGTCGAACCAGACGTACATCGTGTGGTCGGGGTCGTCGGGAACAGGAATGCCCCATTTGACCGAGACGCGGCTGACTGACTGGTCTTTCAGTCCGCCTTTGACAAAGCTGATGACTTCGTTGCGGCGGGTTTCGGGGCGGATGAAGTGAGGATTCTTTTCGTATAGCTCGAGCAGTCTGTCCTGAAACGCCGAGAGTTTGAAGAAGTAACTCTCTTCCGAGACGCGATCCAGCGGGCGCTCGTGAGTCGGACAGATCAGCTCTTCATTCGGGCCGGTTTTGGCTTCGCTTTCGAGATAAAACTCGTTGCAGTTGGCGCAATACCAGCCTTCGTATTTGCCCCTGTATATCCAGCCCTGCTCCCGGAGGCGCCGCCAGAGTTCGGCGACGCCGCGCTTGTGGTAATCGTCGGTCGTGCGCACCCAGTGGTTGTTGGTGAATTTGTAGGGCGCGAATGCTTTTTTGAACTCATTGACGAAGTTATCAACGTGCTGTTTGACGGGCAGCCCGGCCGCTTCGGCGGCGCGTTCGATGTTCACCCCGTGTTCGTCGGTGCCGGTCAGGAAAAACACGTCGAAGCCGCGCTGCCGCTTGTAGCGCGCAACCGTGTCCGCGACGAGCGTCGTGTACAGGTGGCCGAGGTGCGGGTACGAGTTGACGTAATAAATCGGTGTCGTGACGTAAAAGGTCTTGTCCATGCTTTCACTCTGCTTTCAGTTGGTGCGCGAAATAAAGCGCAATTCTTCCACGCAGGCGGACAAAGCTCAAGTTGCGGATCATCCGGCGAACTGATAGTTTGCCGCCGGTCTCGTCACGAATGCCTCATCGGCAAAAGACGAAAACACACGCGCCGGCCTGACCTGCCACTCACCGAAGAGAGCGCGCAGGAAGCGCGATGAACTCTGTCCGAGCCTTGAGCTGCTGATTGGCCGAGTTTTGCGAAGCGGGGACGCTTCAGCCAGTACGATCTGACAGGCGGCTTTGTTCTCCGCAGGTGGAATTTGATGCGCAGAAGGATCAGGCGTAGAAGATAAATCCTTAATGAACTCAGTCACTCACGAACGCCGCCGGGCAGTCATCCTGCTCATCATCGCCGCATTGCTGTGGAGTACGGGTGGGCTGCTCATCAAACTCGTCTCCTGGCACCCGTTCGCGATTGCGGGGATGCGCAGCGCGATTGCGGCTGTGGTGCTGCTCGCCGCCGTCCGCCGCCCGCGCATCACGTGGTCGGCCACGCAGCTCGGCTGCGCGCTCGCTTACGCCGGGACGGTCGTGATGTTCGCGGTCGCCAACAAGCACACGACCGCGGCGAACGCGATCCTGCTCCAGTACACCGCGCCGGTTTACATTGCGCTCTTTGGCGCGTGGTTTCTGGGCGAGCGGACCACGCGGCTCGACTGGATCACGATCTTTCTGGTGCTGGTCGGGATGACGCTGTTTCTGTTCGACGGGTTGCGGACGGGGAACTGGCTGGGCAACGGGCTGGCGCTCGCGAGCGCGGCGAGCTTCGCCAGTCTGGTCGTGCTGCTGCGCAAACAGAAAGACTCCTCGCCGATTGAATCAGTGATCCTCGGCAATGTCATCGCGGCGCTCGTCGGCCTGCCGTTTATGTTCGGCGAGATGCCCGACGCGAAGAGCTGGGTGGGGCTCGTCCTGCTGGGCGTGTTTCAGCTCGGGCTTTCGTACCTGATTTACGTCAGGGCGGTCAAAAGCCTCACGGCGCTTGAAGCCATCCTGATCCCGGTGATCGAGCCGCTGCTCAATCCGCTCTGGGTGATGTTGCAGTTCGGAGAGAAACCGACGGGGCTGGCTTTGATTGGCGGAATAATCGTGCTGGGTTCAGTGACCGCGCGTGGAGTGATCAGCAATTTGCTGAGGAAACCATCAACTTCTTTTTAGCAGTCGTTTCATCAGCCCGGAAAGACCCGGAGATGGATGGTGGCTTTCTTCATCCGCACTATGCAGTACTATCTCTGCAATTTCCTGAACCCGCTCCCACGTGATCCCTTCCCGCTGTTCGACGGCGAGCGGGTGGTCAGTCGGTTCGAGTTCAATGAATGGCCGCCGCCCGACTTCGCGCGCGTGGACGTTCGTCTTCAGGCTCAAAGTCTCGGGGTAGCCGGGGATACTGGTGCTGAGCCACCCGAAGTACGGCGGTTCTGATTCACGTCCTTCCGTGTTCCAGAGATTGCACGCCCGCTTGAAGTTCTTCTCGCTCAGAGAAACCCAGACATCCCACGAAAAGATTTCGTCAGACCCGATGATCAGCAACTCCAGATTACCGACGATGAAGTAATGCTGGTCATCAATGATGCACGCATCAGATGACAGCTCGCAGCGGTTGCGACGTTCTTTTTCCGGGATGCCAAAATAATAAGCCGGGGCTTCAGCGCCGTAGCTCAGAGGGAGTCCATCGTGATACTTACCGCAGCAACGGCAGGTGTACCCCGGCATACTTTGCCCTATCTCCCGCTGCTCAGCGACTGCAACCGCGCCCGCTCGAATTCATCGCCCGGGTTCCACTTCGGCGTCTCGTCCGCGTTCGCGACTCGCAGGCCGATCCAGAAGGCCAGCCGCACCTGCTGCACCATGCCGCTGAAATCCCAGTTCGGGCTGTATTCGTCCGAAGGCTGGTGGTAGCGGTTGCTGTTGTAATCGTCGAACTGCTGCCTGCCCCACTCCGGCGAGTGGCCGACGAAATTCGACCCGGGCTCGAAGTTGACTGACGGGACGCCGGCCTTCGCAAACGGGAAGTGATCGGAGCGGTAGAACAGTCCCTGTTCGGGGTGCGAATCGGGCGAGATCGTGACCTGGTTTTCCTTCGCGACTTCGGCGATGAAGCGCCCGAGCGTCGAACGATCACTGCCGAGCGGCGTGATGTCGGTCGTCAGACCCAGCACGTTGAGCGAGTCGAGGTTGATATTCGCCACAGTCCGTGCCAGCGGAACGAGCGGGTGGCGGGCGTAATACTCGGCGCCGAGCAGCCCCTGCTCTTCTGCCGTGGTCGCGATGAAAAGGATCGAGCGCTTCGGCTTTTCTTCGAGCGCGGCAAAGGCTTTGGCGGCGGCGATAATGCCGGAAACGCCGGTCGCGTTGTCCACCGCGCCGTTATAGATGTTGTCTCCTGACTGGTCAGGGCGGATGCCGAAATGATCCCAGTGGGCCGAGTAGACCACGTATTCATTTTTGAGTTTGTCGTCGCTCCCGCGGAAGATGCCGACGACGTTCGGCGAAGTGACGCGGCGCGTGGTGACTTTGAAGGCGGTCTCGACGCGAATATTCAGGGTTACAGGTCTGAAATCGCGCGTCAGTGCCGACTGCCGCAGGGCGTCGAGGTTCTGGCCCGTCAGCTGAAGGATCTTCCGCGCCGCGTCTTCGGTCACCCAGGATTTGAAGGAGAGCGGCAGCACGCTGCCGTCGGGCACCAGACCGAAGCGTTCGCCGCTCCACGAACTCTTCACGACGTTCCAGCCGTAGCCGGCCGATTCGGTCGTATGAATCAGGATGACGCCCGCCGCGCCGCGCCGCGCCGCTTCCTCGTACTTGTACGTCCAGCGGCCGTAATAGGTCAGCGCCTTGCCGCCGAACAGCTTCGGCTCACTCGCCGTCGCGGGCGGATCGTTGACCATCATCATCAGCACCTTGCCGCGCACGTCGAGCCCCTTGTAATCGTCCCAGTTGTTTTCCGGCGATTGAATACCGTAACCGACAAAGACTATGTCGGCGTTCAAGGGGACTTCACCCGTTTCCAGTTCGGTGGTGGCGACGAAATCATCGCCGAATCTGAACTCCGCGCTCTTGTCGCCGCTCTTGACCACGAGCTTGTTTGCCGGGTCGGCCTTCGTGCCGACCATGGCAACCTGCTGGAACCAGGTGCGGTCGGTGGAGGCGGGTTCCAGTCCGATGGACTCAAACCTCGCCGCGATGTATTTCGCCGCGAGCATCCCGCCGCGAGCGCCGGGGCCGCGGCCTTCGAGCAGGTCATCGGCCAGATACCTGATGTGGGAGCGCAACTCGCCGTCGTTGATCTTCGAGCCGGCCTGCTCGGCGTCATTGACCGGGTTGTCATCAAGGCCGGCCGGCGGCAGGTCGTAAGACACGACGCGCTGCGCGACGCGGCGACCGTGGCGACCGCGGCGATAGACCACGCGCACGTGGCGACGGCCTCTGCCGCGCCGCCCGCGAACGCCCCGACCGCGCGCGTGGCGGCCTCTGGCGCGCGCCGCCCTGCCATGACCGGCGGCGCGGCCCCGATGGCGTCTGGGTGCGGCTTCAATGACTTCCCAGGAAACGGACAGGCAAAGGATCAGGACGATCAGGCGGACGAGCAGGGAAAATTTTTTCATGAAGTTCTCCGAATATATACCGAACAAAATGCTGACAAATCAGCCGGGGGCTTTTCTCTTTGCTCTTAAAATTTTATGGCTGAGTAATCACGCTGCGGGGCCGACCGTGCCCTTGCGACTCAAAATGCATTGCGTTCTTTACCTGAGTGCGCCGGTAAAAGCAAGTGGACAATGGTCAGTGAAAGGTCAGAGTGATAAGCTTCCGCCGCTGACAATAATTCACTTTGACTGATTCGTTATGGCCGAATTTTCGTGGCGGACGCGACTTGAAGCGCTCTCGCAGCTGGCGCAAGAGGTTTTTGACGTGCTGGTTATCGGCGGCGGGATCACCGGCGCGGGGCTGGCGCTGGACGCCGCAGTACGCGGCTTGCATGTGGCGCTCGCGGAAAAGCGGGATTTTTCTGCCGGGACTTCCAGCCGTTCGACCAAACTGATTCACGGCGGGCTGCGTTATCTGGAACACTTCGATGTCTCGCTCGTGCGCGAGGGTCTGGGCGAACGCGCGCTGCTGATGAAGCTGGCGCCGCATCTGGCCGAACCCTTTCCTTTCCTCATCCCGATCTACAAACAATCCCGACGCAACTACGATCACCCGCTCAAAATGCGCGCGGGCCTCGTGCTTTACGATCTGCTGTCGGCGGGTTTCGGCAGAGGCGGCGGCATTGGGCGTCACCAGCGCATCAGTCGCGAAGAGGCGTTGACACTGGCCCCGCAACTTGACCGGCAGGGATTGAAGGGCGCGTTCCTTTATTACGACGGGCGCACCGATGACGCGCGTCTGGTCGTTGAGGTCATCAAATCGGCGCACGAACGCGGGGCGGTGATCGCCAACTACGCCCGCGTCGTCGGCTTCGTCAGGGATGCCGGGGGGAGAGTTGCCGGGGCGCGGTTGAGTGACGAACTGACAGGCAATGAGTTTGAAGTAAAGGCGCGACAGGTCATCAATGCCACCGGCGTCTGGATGGAAGAAACGCTTGATCTCAGCAACTCGGGGACAGAGAAACGGCCGGCGAAAAGCGTGCGACCGTCAAAAGGCATTCACCTGACCGTGCCGGCTGATCGTTTGAAGGTCTCGACCGCGTGGCTGATTCCGTCGCTCGCCGGTCACCGCTTTTACTTCGTCGTCCCTTGGGAAGGCCGCGTGAATGTCGGCACGACTGACACAGATTACAGCGGCGACAAGGATTCGCCGCGCGCCGAAGCGGATGAAGTCAGGGAGATTCTCGGCGCGATCAATTCATACTTCCCCGAAGCCCGGCTCGACCCGTCGGACGTGATTTCAAGCTGGGCCGGGTTGCGCCCGCTCGTCAGCGACCCGATGATCAAGTCAACGGCGGCGATTTCGCGCCGCGAAGAGTTGCTTGAATCCGGTGACGGGATAATTTCGCTGGCCGGCGGCAAGCTGACGACCTACCGGCTGATGGCCGAACGCGGGATGGATCTGGCGGCGCGGCGGTTGTCTGAGCGCTTCGGCATCAATGCGGCGAACGGCGCGCGCACATCTGATGTGATCATCGGCGGCGGCACGATCAGTCGTGATGAGATGGAATCGGTCGCACAGCAACTCGCACAGGACGATAGATTCACGATTGAGACGGCACGCCATCTGGTGGCGGCTTACGGAACCGGAGCGCAGCATGTGGCTGAAATCAGCCGTGAAGACGAACGACTGCGGGCGACATTGATCGAGGGCCTGCCTCATCTCGCTGCCGAGGTGGTGTATGCGGCGCGATACGAGTTGGCCGTCACCATAGCCGATTTCCTCGCGCGGCGTACCCGACTCGCAATTCTGGCGGGGCAGGATTCTGTGCGGTGTGCGCCGGTTGTGGCCGGGCTGATGGCGCAGGAACTGGGTTGGGACGAAGGGCAGGTCAAAGAGCAGCTGGCTCACTTCGCGGATGAATTCGAGCGCGAGTATGCCGTCCCGGAATCAGATGCGCGCTAAACTACGGCATCGGCTCGGGCCGGTAAAGAATATAAAGCGGTTTTGTGCTGACCCAGGCGGCTTTCAGCCAGGGCGGCGCGGCCTTCGGATCACCGAGCGGTTTAAGTTCCTTCCGCTCCTTCAGTTCTCTGGCGCTGATGGCCAGGTAATCAACGTGATTGCTCGCGAGCCAGGCGCGCAGTTCGTCGAGCGATTTGAACTGCGGAATGAAAACCCAGTCCTGGTGGGTGAAGTAAGCCAGGTGAGGTTTGCGCGAGACGATCCTGAGGCTGTGCGGGGGCGGGTTGGTGCTGAGGATGTAATCGCGCGCGCCAATCACTTCCGTCGGGTGGCTGGCCAGAAAACTCTGCACCTCACGACGCGATTGGGCGAAAGACATCCCGGCCAGCGCGAGTACCAGTGCCGCCGGCGCCAGGGCGAACGCGCGGTGCATGAGCCATCCGCGTGACCGCGCCAGTTCAAACAGGCCCGAGACCGCATAAACTGCCAGCCCCGCGTAGAGCGCCATCACGAAAAAGTAATATCGCGCCTCCCAGTGGCTGAGCGCCATCAGCAGCAGATAGAGTCCGCCCGCAATCAGCACGACCGTCACCGGCTTCGTCCTGCGCCGGGCGAGAGCGAGGACAAGCCCGAGCAGTGCAAGCCAGCCGACCCATTGACTGAGCAGGTCGGATGTGACGCTCAGTTTCAGGCTCTCCCAGAGGTTGAGCGGGTAACCGGTGAACATCCGTTTGGGGTCGTATCTGACCACGTCGCCGAATGAGTGAAACCTCTTTTCCAGCGCCCGCGTGCCGTCCTGAAAGACGTTGCCCCCGGCCAGCTCGGGATAAAACTCCGTCGCGATGTTCAGGTAGTTGGCGTTGTAAAGCGGCGAGCCGCGGTGCTTCCAGTTGGCATAAAACCAGGGCGAGGCCGTCAGGATGAAAACGGCGACGAAGAGTGACGCGAGCTTCCAGCGCTCGCGCCGGCTCTGGTCGAACAGATTGATGAATACAATTCCGACGAGGCAGGCGGCGACCAGAAAAAGGCCGTTGTAGCGAGTCAGGTAAGCGAGGCCGGTCAGTAAAGCCGCCAGCGCCATGCGCCACCGCAACGGGATTCGCTCGCCGAGGAAAACGACCAGCACCGCACAGCAGAGCAGCAGGAAGAAGGCGTCCGTCGTCGCGTTGATCGCGAACACAGGGAACTGGCCACTCGCCATCGTGATCAGTTGCGCTCCCGCGCCGGCCCAGTAACCGAACAGCCGCGAAAAAAGCAGGAAGACCAGATAAACGGCGAGCGTCGCGCTGATGACCGAAATCCACTTGCCCGCGATAAAAACGTCCCCGGTCAGCTTCGCGACGAGCGCCAGCAGGACAGGATAGCCCGGCCCCTGGAAAGGGTTTTCGGAAAACTGTCCCGCCGCAATCCGCGCCGCGTCCGGCGCGTAGTATTGATAGAAATCCGTTTCAGTCGCGTAGGTCCCGAAAGGGTGAGCGCGGGAGAGGAAGGCGAGAATCAGGAAGTAAATAAGACAAAGCAGAATGGGAAGAATCCATTGCGGATTGCGGATTGCGGATTGCGGATTGGGCCGTGATTCTTCCGGCTCTGTCGTCTTAAATCTGAATGCTGAAGCCTTCAATCGAGTATTCCGCAATCGTCACAGATCGCCTTTTTTCATTCCTTCCAGCAGATACTCCGACGCGCGCCACGAGAGGGCCATAATCGTGAGCGTCGGATTCTTGTGCGTGCCGGAAGCGAACGCGGCGGCGTCGGTGACAAACAGATTCTTCACGTCCCACGACTGGTTGAACTGGTTGAGGACTGAAGTTTTCGGGTCGCTGCCCATATGAACCGTGCCCATCTCGTGGATTGAATGGCCGGCCACGTCGGGCTGCTTCGGCAATCTGACTTCGACCGCCTTCGCCGCCTGGAAGATCTCCTCGTAAGTCCGCCTGATGTACTTATACATGTTCAGGTCGTTCTCTTCGAGCTTGTAATGGATCTTCAGCACCGGCGAGCCCCACTTGTCCTTCATTTCAGGGTCAAGCTCGACAAACTTGTTCGGGCTCGCGAGCATTTCGCCGTGACAGGCCAGCGACACGCGCGTACCCTGCCAGCGGCGCACCTCGCGCTTGTAGTCGGCGCCGAAGCCGGGAGTGTTCTTCGGGTTCTTTTCCGGGCGCATACGGGTGCGGGCCGAAGGTTCGATCTGGAAGCCGCGCAGGAAATCGCGCTTCTCGTCGGGGCGGAAGTAGCCGAACCAGGGGATGACGATGTGCGACCCGCCAATGCCGTCGCCCGCTTCGCGCGTCTTGAAACTCAGTTCGGGCAGGTAGGCCGTCGCGCTGGCGTCGAGGTGTTCGATGAAGTTTTTGCCGATCATCCCGCTCGAATTGGCAATCCCGGAGAGCAGGAGCAGGCGCGTCGTTTCGAGCGTCCCGCACCCCAGGACGACGGCGCGCGCCTTGATTTCGCGCTCCCGCCCCGTGGCTTTATCAACGTAACTGACGCCGCTCGCCAGCCCCTTGCTGTTAAGGTTGACCTTGTGTGCCATCGCGTTAGTGACGAGCGTAAATGTCTTCGGGTATTTCCGGAGCAGCGGCTCGACCTGGCGGAACGCCGAGTTGTAAAACGACCAAGTCTCGCACCCGTCATCGCAACCGGCGCAGAAATGACACTGGGCGAAGCCGTCGTAGGCTTTGGTGAGCATCGCGCGGCGCACGCGGATGGTGCGAATGCCGATCTTTGCCGCGGCCTTTGTCAGCAGATGGTCGGGGCACTTGAACGCGACCGGCGGCAGGAAATTATCGCCGTCCGGCAGGTCGGGGTGATTTTCCCTGGCTCCGCAGACGCCCATGAAAATTTCGGCCTTGTCGTAATAAGGCGCGAGGTCCTTGTACTCAACCGGCCAGTCGAGCCCGTGCCCGTCGCGCGAGCGCATTTTGAAATCGGCCTCGTTGAAGCGGTTGGCGAAGCGCCCCCAGAACATCGTCCGACCGCCGACGTTGCGCGCGCGCAGCCATTCGTAAGGCAATTCCTGCGGCGTCGTGTAGGGTTCGTCCGGGTTCTTCCACGGCGCGTACGGGTTCGGCCCGAAGACGTACCGCTTTCTCAGTTCATCGTTTTTCGACTCGCCGCTCTTGAAGCCGTGGTAAGGGTCTTCGTAAGGGAACGGGTCGTGATAGCCGAAGTCAGTTTCGGCGCTCCGCCGCGCGCCCGCTTCGAGCATCGCGACCTTCAACCCGGCTTCAACTAAAACCTTGGCGGCAGTCCCGCCCGCCGCGCCGGAGCCGACGATCACGACATCATAAACAGGTTCGCTTCTTCTTCCTCTGGCCTGAGTCAACATACAAATCCCCCGCAGCCTGATCTTTCGGTGCGCCGTCGTTAATGGGTGGATAGAATTATCCGGATGGGTGGAGCGGTTATTGTAGGTGCGCGCGCGTGGACTTGTCCAGCGACCGCTACCGGCGCTGCCAGACCGAATCGTCGGCGTATTCGATCCGCTTGATCGTGACGGTCTCCTGCTTCAATTTGGAAGGGTCGAGGAAGCCCGGCCCGCAGACGGCTTCAGACGTTTTCGCTTTTTCATCCCTGCCGGCGTCAGCACTCACGATGATCGCCTGGCATCGCGTCGCGCCCGGCGGGAGTTGTTGTTTGAGCGTCTTCTTCCCACCGGCCTTGATCTCGACTTTGCTGGTGACGTCATAGCGGAGCGCCAGCCGGCCCTCCTCATAGCGGGGGAAGGCGAAATCCCACTCGACGGCTTTAATGGCTTTCGTGCCCGTGTTTTTAATCACGACGTTGACCCACTGCGCGTCGCTGATGACTTTGATCTGAGACCGCAGTTTGCCGCGCGACCTGATGTCTTCGTTCCGGGCGCTTCTTGGGCGCTTGGACATGCCCTCGCTTTCGGGCCGGGGAAAGTCGGGATTGTCTGCAGTCATAGTCGAAGGTTTCTGATCAAGCATCGGGTAATAATCAGTGCCGATTTTGAAACTGAGAATTTCGACGGGCGGTTTGTCCTCGCGGGCGGCAGGCTGAGTCGGCGGAGCAGGTTCGGTCGCCTGCGCCTGTGCGGTGATGCAGATTGCCAGGGCCGCCAGCGCCGACCGGAATACGAGACTTAATAAACACGTCATAGATTCGGTCTCCTTTCCCCCAGGGTGGCAGGTGTGAGCGCCGCAATTCTACTGCTGATCAGGCAAAAAGGTTAGCGCCGGGTAGCGGGTTATGGTTTGCGGAGGAGTGTGGCGATCATCGCCGGTGGAATGGTTATCCAAATGGTTTGACCGAGTGCCGGGGCGCAGGTATTCTTGTCGCGCTCCCGCGGGTTAGAAGCAGGCGATCATTGAGGCTTTGATTTTCAATCTCCTGACCTGGTGAGAGCCCGTAGCATAACAATCATTCAATCGCCCTTTCAGGCTCCTTTCCTATCAACCGGATTTCGGCAATCGAGCAGTATCGGAGGATCAGATAATGTCCAGCAGGAAGAATAAAGCTGATAAATCACGCAGGGATTTTCTCAAACAGGCGGGCGCCGGCGCGGCGGCAGTCGCCGGCGGCGCGTTACTCGCCGAAAACGCTTCGACTGCGGCCCTTGCACAGAGCAAGGGCAAGCAGGTGTTTGCGACCGGGCGCGTCCTCGGCGCGAATGACCGGATCAACATCGGTTGCATCGGCGTCGGCGGGCGCGGCAGCTCCGTGATGCGCTGGGCGATGGAGGTCGGGGCCAGCACCCGCCCTGCCCAGATCGTCGCCGTCTGCGACGTTTACCGCAAGCGCCTGAACAAGGCCAAAGAGGAGAGCAAGGCCGAGTTCGCCACCCTCGATTACCGCGAAGTGATCGCGCGCAAGGACATTGACGTCGTGATCATCGCGACCCCCGACCACTGGCATGCGCCGATTGCGATTGAGGCGATGAAGGCGGGCAAGGATGTCTACTGCGAAAAGCCGATGACCAAAACGGTCGAGGAGGCGAAGCGTTTTTACGAGACCGCCAAAGCTACCAACCGTGTCGTCCAGATCGGCTCGCAGACGACTTCGAGCGATCAGTGGTGGAAGGCCCGCAAGGCGATCGAGGACGGCATGATCGGACAGCTGCTGATGAGCCAGGGGTCGTACCACCGCAATTCGGTCGAGGGCGAATGGAACTGGCCGATTGATCAGAACGCCGGCCCGCAGGGGAAGGGCGACGATTACATTGACTGGAACATGTGGCTCGGTTCGGCGCCGAAGCGCCCGTACAACGCAGACCGTTTCTTCCGCTTCCGCAAGTACTGGGACTACTCGGGCGGCATTGCGACCGACCTGTTCTATCACGTCGTCGCGCCGCTCAACATCTGCTGGGGCGAGCCGCAATTCCCGCACAAGGTCATGGCCTCGGGCGGCATCTACGTCTTCAAGGACGAGCGCGAGGTGCCGGACACCTTCCACCTGATCGCCGAATTCCCGAAGGGCCACTCGCTCGTGCTGAGTTCCTCGATGGCGAACGGCCAGCACATCCCGGGCCTGATCCGCGGCCACGAGGGCACGATTATGATGGTGCCGGGCGGGCAGTTCGAGGGCAAAGTGGATCACATCACCGTCACGCCCGAGAGGATCGCGAAGAAGAAGTTCGAGGAGAAGTTCAGCTCCGCCGAAGTGGTACTCGCGACCGAGCAGCGCGAAAATCACATGGAAAACTTCCTGCGCTGTGTGAAGTCGCGCGAAAAGACCGTCCTCGATCCGCTGACGGCCTACAAGGCGATGACGACGATTGCAATGTCAGTGCAGTCCTACCGCGAAGGCAAGGCGCTCTATTTCGACGAGCGCACCGAGCGCGTCACCGACCGCCCGGTTCAGGTGGCGAACGGGTGATGACCCGCGGCCCCGGGGGCGGGCCCGGTCATCGGTGAGCGTATGAATCGCCTGTTGACCGGGGCCTGACCGCCCGCGCGACATCAGGATCGCGCCGGGTGGGGCGGCTTCAATTACTGCTCTTTGAGAATCAGGAGACTGGCGGAGGAGGGGATGCGAGGCCCCGACGGGCGGAGTCATCCCCCGGGTGTGAGAATCACGTGGATTTGAAAGGAGAGACTTTATGAAATTCGATGACCGAATCAATGATCTCTTCCACGAAAGACACGGGAGGCCGAGTTATGCCTTCGACCTCATCCGCATCTTCCTGGGAATCACCCTTTTCCTGAAGGGTATCTCTTTCCTGAGCCACACGGATTACCTGGTGGGACTGATCGGCGGGACCGGCAGCAGCTGGGTTATGCCGGCGCTCATCGCCCATTACGTAATCCTGGCTCATCTGGCCGGCGGCATCGGGATGATTCTGGGGCTCGTGACCAGAATCAGCGTCATCTGTCAGATTCCCATCCTGCTGGGGGCGATTTTTTACGTTCACCTGCCAAGGGTCATGCCGAGAACAATGTACATGGGCGAGGTCCAGAATCTGGAGTATGCCGTTCTGGTCCTCTTCCTGATGATTCTCGTGGCGCTTCGCGGCGCGGGTAACTGGTCGCTCGACCATCTGGTCTTTGACGAGAAAAAAAAGGAGGGGCAGTGGCCTGAACCGCCCAACCTTCCGGTACACGGCTGATCAGCCGCTCCCGGGGATCAGGTAATTTCAGTCCGCGCTTTCAAACCGCTGGCGCGCCGCTCGGCCTGATGGTCAGGGTGTGCTTACCCCCGCAGGGTTGTTGATCATTCATATTGGTTACCTCGGCACCTCTGGCGCCGACTCATGACATAACCGGAGACGCATCATGCCTCGTAAACTCATCGCGTTGCTCATCGCCGTGGTTTTCGCCACCGTCATCTGCATGGCACAGTCAGCAAAAAAGGAGGCCCCGCCCAACACGCTGACAAAAGAGGAAAAGGCCGCCGGCTGGCGCCTGCTCTTTGACGGCAAGACGCTCGCCGGCTGGCGCGGGTTTCACCGCGACAAGGTGCCGGAAGAGCGCTGGGTCGTCGAAGACGGCTCGATCAAAAAACTTCCCGCCGAGGGCGAACTCGGGCAGGCGGGCGGCGACCTGATCACCGTTGACCAGTTTGAGAACTTTGAGTTCCAGCTCGAATGGAAGATCACAAAAGGCGGCAACAGCGGCATCAAGTATCTGGTCACCGAAGACCTGCCGAAGACCGGGCATTCCGCCGTCAGCTTCGAGATGCAGATACTCGATGACGACAACCACCCCGACGCAAAGATGGGGAGGAACGGCAACCGCACGGCCAGCTCGCTCTATGATTTGATCCCACCGGCGAAAAACAAAATCCTCAGGCCCGTCGGCGAATTCAATCAGATCAGGCTCGTCAAAAAAGGCAACCACGTCGAACACTGGCTCAACGGGGTGAAAGTGGTCGAGTTCGAACTCGGCAGCCCGGAACTCAAGGCCCTGATCGCGGAGAGCAAATACAAAAACATCGCCGGGTTCGGCGAGGCCCGCAAGGGCCACATCCTGCTTCAGGATCACGGCGACTCCGTCTGGTTCCGCAACATCAAGATCCGCGAGTTGAAGTAACCGGGGAGGGAAAATACATGTCAGTTGCCAGAGTCACTGAAATCACCGCCGCATCCACCAGGAGCTTTGATGACGCGGTCGCCATCGGCATCGCGCGCGCCAACAAGACGCTTGAGAATGTGAAGAGCGCGTGGATCAAGGAGCAGAAGGTGACGGTCAAAGACGGCCAGATTGAAGAGTATCGCGTGACGATGAAAGTAACTTTTGTCCTCAAAGACTAATGGAACACGGGTCACACCGATGGAACAGATCGGCGCTGACCTGTTTCATCACGTGAGATCCATGTTCCATTCTCTTTCCGATTCAGTACTCCCTCAATGGAACCAATCGTTCAAGTCTCTCTCGACCTCACTGACATCCACGAAGCCATCGAGACCGCCCGCATCGCAGTCGAAGCGGGCGTTGACTGGCTCGAAGCCGGGACGCCGCTGATCCTGGCCGAAGGGCTGCACGGCGTGCGCGCCCTGCGCAGGGAATTCCCTGATCACCCGATCGTGGCCGACCTGAAGACGATGGACGGCGGCTACCTCGAAGCCGAGATGATGGCGAAAGCGGGCGCCACGCATGTGGTCGTGATGGCGCGCGCCCACGCGGAAACCATCAAATGCGTCGTCAAGGCCGGGCGCGATTTCGGCATCAAAGTGATGGGCGACAACATGGTCTGCGAAGACAAGGCCGCCGCGAGCCGCTGGATGGAAGACCTTGGCGTTGATTACATCGTGCATCACACGGGCTTTGACGAGCGCAACGGCATTGCCGCGGCGGGCGGCCCGCGGCTGAGCCCGCTCGATGACCTCGACGCCGTCGTCAAAGCCGTCAGCATCCCGGTGCAGGCGGTCGGCGGGCTGTCAATCGAAGAGGCGATTGGAATGCCCAGGCGCGGGGCGCCGCTCGTCGTCATCGGCGCCCCGCTCGCGATTGACGCGCACTCGTTCAGCGTGGCGAGCAATGATCTGAAATCAATTCTGAGTGAAATTACGCGGAGGATTCGTCAATGAGTAATGCGATGGCTGCCGTCGTGCAATACGACCTGAAGCCCGGCTCGGTCGAGGTGCGTGAGATGCCGGTTCCCGAAATCGGCGAGGATGAAGTGCTGCTGCACGTCGGCGGAGTCAGCGTCTGCGGCAGCGACGTGCATCAGTATCACGGCTCGCAGAGCTGGCCCGTGCGCACGCCGGTCATCCTCGGCCACGAATTCGGCGGCACCGTGGCCGCGACCGGCAAACGTGTCGGCGGGTTCAGGGAAGGCGACCGGGTGGTTTCGGAAACGGCGGCTTACGTCTGCGGCAGATGCATGATGTGCCGCACCGGCGCCTACAACCTTTGCCCCGAACGCAAGGGCTTCGGTTACGGCATCAACGGCGCGATGGCCGAGTACGTGCGGGTGCCGGAGCGCTGTCTCCACCGCATTCCAGACAGCCTGCCATTTGAAAGGGCGGCGCTGACCGAGCCGTGCTGCGTCGGTTATAACGCCGTTGTCGAGAAGAGCAAAGTCAAACCGGGTGACACCGTGGTCGTGCTTGGCCCCGGGCCGATTGGATTGCTGTGCGCCGAGATGGCGCGGCTGGCCGGCGCCGGAACGCTCGTCGTCACCGGCATGACGCAGGACGCTTCGCGACTTGAAGCCGCCAGCGCACTCGGCGCGACACACACAGTCAACGTTCAGGAGACGAATCTGACTGATTTCATCCGCGGCGTCGGTGACGGTTTGGGAGCGCATCTGGTGGTTGACGCCGCCGGGGCTTCAGCCGCGCTCAAGGCCGCGCTCGAAATCGTGCGGCCCGGCGGCCAGATCACGAAGGTCGGCTGGGGGCCGCAACCGCTTAACTTCTCGCTCGACCCGCTCGTCCAGAAGGCAGTGACTTTGCAGGGCAGCTTCAGCCACACCTTCCAGAACTGGGAGCAGGTCGTCTCAATGCTGGCCTCGGGCCAGATCAACCTCGACCCGGTCGTCAGCCGGATTGCAGGACTGGCAAGCTGGCAGGATTGCTTTGACGGAATGCACACGGGCAAATATGTGAAGGCAGTGCTGACACCCAATAACTGAGACTTCAAAAATGACTGGATTAATTCCCCGCTCGCTTTGTTTATTGCTCACGGCTTTTCTGCTTTTTGCGCCGGCACTCGCCCAGACCCCGGCCACCGCACCGGCTCAGGCCGATGAGCCCGTTCGTGCCATCACGCCTCCGGCAAAGCCACTGCCGCCGGAAGAAGCCTCGGCTGGCGTGACGAAATTTTCGTTTATCGTTTACGGCGACACGCGCGGGCGGCGCGACGGCTTCGAGCTTCAGTACGAGCATTCACTGATCGTCACTTCGGCCCTCGCGAGAATCAAGGCGCTCGAGAAGACCCAGTACCCGGTGCGCTTCGTCCTGCAGAGCGGCGACGCCGTCGTGAACGGCCGCATCGCGCGGCAGCTGAACGTGAGCTTCGTGGATCTGATCAACCGCCTGACGACCGAAGGCGGCGTCCCCTGGTTCCTCGCGCCGGGCAATCACGACGTTTCCAGCTCCAGCAGACTTGATGACCCCGAGCGGGTGCAAGGTGTGAAGAATTTTCTGGCGATGAACGAAAAGCTGATTCCGCCCGATGGCTCTCCGCGCCGGCTCGCAGGTTACCCGGTCTACGCCTTCGGCTACGGCAATGCTTTCGTGATCGCGATGGATTCACAGATTGCGAATGACGACAAGCAGTTCGAGTGGGTCAAGGGGCAGCTCGAAGGGCTGGACCGGCAGCGATATCAGCACGTCTTCGTCTTCTGCCATCACCCGGCCTTCTCTTCCGGCCCGCACGGCGCGAGGCCGGAACCACAGACGGCGGAGCTGCGCGCCCGCTGGATGCCGCTCTTCAGAAAGCACCACGTCAGGGCGCTGTTCACCGGTCACGAGCATTTCTTCGAACACTGGGTCGAGCGTTATCAGGATGCCGGCGGGAAAAAATATCGCCTCGATCATATTCTCACCGGCGGCGGCGGCGCGCCGCTCTACGATTACAGAGGCGACCCTGACACCGTCAGCTACACCAAGGCCAGCGCCGCCGAGAAGATCACGCTCGAACGCCTCTCCAAACCCGCCGCCGAGCCGGGCGGCAATGCCTATCACTACCTGGTGGTGAAAGTGGACGGCGACCGCATCAGTCTGGAAGTCGTCGGCGTGGACTGGGGCCGCGATTACCAGCCCTATCGCAGCAACAAGGCGAAACTGGCTGACGATGAGGACCCGAGGCCGTAAGGAGAGCCAATGCGTATCAGGCCGATTCACCGCTTTCTCGTGATCTCGCTCAACCTCCTGCTGGTCGCGTTGCTCAGCGTGCCGCCCATCGGCATTCCAGCCCGGGCCATGCAACAGAAGCAGCGGGTGCAGAAGAGCAGGGTCCGGCTGGTCGTGGGTATAGTGATTGACCAGTTCCGCTACGATTACCTGACGCGCTTCGAGGATCAGTTCGGGGAGGGCGGGTTCAGGCGACTGCTCCACGACGGCGCGGTGTTTGCGAATGCGAATTACACTTACACGCCGACGGTCACGGCCTGCGGGCACGCCGCATTTATGAGCGGCACGACGCCCGGCGGCAACGGGATCATCGCCAACGAATGGTACGACCGCGAAACCGGGAAGCGCGTCACGAGCGTCTCCGACCCCGGCGTCAGGCTGCTCGGGGGCAAGCCGAATGCGACGGGCGCTTCACCTGTCAAACTGATCGGCTCAACTCTCGGCGATCAGTTGAAGCTGCACACCGCGGGGCAGGCGAAGGTCATCGGCATCGCGGTCAAGGACCGTTCGGCGATCCTGCCCGCGGGCAAACACCCGAACGGCGCATACTGGTTTGACGAGAACACGGGCGCCTTTGTGTCGAGTTCGTATTACTTCAACGACCTTCCCGAGTGGGTGAAGAAATTCAATCGCGAACAGGGCGCGGATAAATATTTCGGCAAGATCTGGGAGAGGTTGTTGCCCGCGTCGGCTTACGCGCGCTCGCTGCCTGACGATTCGCCTTACGAGAAACCCGGCGAGAAATGGCCCTCCGGCACGAAATTCCCTTACACGATCAACGGCGGCGAGAAACAGCCGGGGCCGAAGTTTTACGGCCAGCTCACATACACCCCCTTCGCCAATGAGTACACTGCGGCTCTGGCCAAAGCCGCAATCGAAAACGAAGCCCTGGGCAGGGATGACGTGCCCGACCTGCTGACGGTCAGCTTTTCGGCCAACGACCTTGTCGGCCATTACTTCGGCCCTTACAGCCAGGAAGTTCAGGACATCACGCTGCGCACGGATCGCGTCCTCGCCGACTTCCTCAATTACATTGACCAGAAGGTCGGGTTGCAGAACACCATCGTTGTGCTGACGGCGGATCACGGGGTCGGGCCGGTGCCCGAACACGCGCGCGCGATGGGGCTCGGGGGCCGCAGCGAGGCGAAGACGGTCACCGAAGCCATCCAGGCGGCGCTCGCCCGCCGCTTCGGCGATGACAAATGGGTGCTTGATTTCAGGTACGGGAACGTCTGGCTGAATTATGAAGCGATGGAGCGCCGTCACGCGTCGCACGAAGACGCCGAACGCACCGCCAGCGAGGCCGCACTGAAACTGCCCGGCGTCGCCGAATGCTTTACGCGCACGCAGGTGATGACAGGACAACTCCAGCAGACGACGATTGCGCACAGCGTGTCACTCGGGTTTTACGCGCCGCGCAACGGCGATCTGGTGGTCGTGCCCAAACCCTTCTGGCTGATTGATTCAGAAGAATCAGCCAGCCACGGCACGCCATACAGCTATGATACGCACGTCCCGGTGATCTTTTACGGCGCGGGCGTCAGTGCCGGCACTTACCTGAATCCGGGCAGCCCGATTGACATTGCCCCGACTCTGGCGGCACTGCTCAATGTTAATCCCCCGAGCAACTCGACCGGTCAGATTCTGACCGACGCAATCAAGCTTAACCAGAAACCGTAGAGTGGTGACCGCTATCAATCGTCATCATTGACAACCTGATTCCTATGCCAAGACTCAGTGCTTTCCCGAAATGTTACATGGATGAGTTATGCGTCACGCGGACGATGACGCTGTTTGAATGGATTGACCTCGCGGCCTCGCTCGGAGTTGAGGGGGTCGAAATGTACCCGGGCTTCTTCGAGAGCTTCGAGCCGGATTATCTTGAGCGGGTAAAAACGCACCTCGCGGATCGCGGCCTCGAAGCCCCGATGATGTGCGCCTCGCCGGATTTCACGATCTCCGACGCCGAAGCGAGGCAGAAAGAGATCGAGAAAGAAAAGCACATTATTGACGTGACCGCACGACTCGGCGGGCGCTTCTGCCGCGTGCTGTCGGGCCAGCGCAGGGAAGACGTTTCGCGCGTGGATGGTGTGAAGTGGGTGGTCGAGTGCATCACCTCGCTCTTCGATTACGCCGCCGAACGCAACGTCGTGCTGACGATGGAGAATCATTACAAGGACGGCTACTGGCGCTACCCCGAATTTGCGCAGTATCTGGACGTCTTCCTCGAAATCATCAACCAGATTGATTCGCCCTGGTTCGGCGTCAACTACGACCCGTCGAACGCCATCGTCGCGGGCGAAGACCCGCTCGTCGTCCTCGATGCCGTCAAGCACCGCGTCGTCTCGATGCACGCCTCTGACCGCCACCTGATCAGTGGCACGATTGAGGATCTGAAGCAGCAGGACGGCTCGCTCGGTTACGCGAAAAATCTGAAGCACGGCGTCATCGGCCAGGGGCTGAACGATTACGACGCGATCTTCTCGACGCTGCGCAAGGAGGGATTCGACGGCTGGATTTCGATTGAAGACGGCGAGAACGGGATGGATGAACTGCGCGAGTCGGTCAGGTTTTTGCGCGAGAAGATGGCGCAGCATTTCGGGGATTGAAAATTATGGGCCGAATGCACGACAAAGTCGCCGTCATCACTGCTTCCGCCGCCGGGATCGGTGAAGGCATCGCGCGCCTGTTTGCCGGCGAAGGAGCGAAGGTCGTCGTCTCGGACATCAACGACGACGCTGGGCAGTCTGTTACCGCGAGCATCGTGAGCGAAGGCGGGCAGGCGGTCTATCAGCACGCCGACGTTTCAATCGAAGCCGAGTGCCGCGCCCTGATTGATCGTGCCGTGGCCGAGTGGGGCCGCATTGACGTACTCGCGAACGTCGCCGGCCTCAGCACGCGCAGCACCATCGAAGACACGACCGTCGAGTTATGGGATCGGCTCTTCGCCGTCAACGCGCGCGGCGCTTTCCTGTGCATGCAGCAGGCCGTGAAATACATGAAAGAACAGCACGGCGGTTCGATCATCAACATCGGCTCGGTCAACGCCTACGTCGGCGAGCCGAAGCTGATGGCCTACTCGGCTTCCAAGGGCGCGCTCATGACGCTGACGAAAAACACGGCGAGCTATCTGGGCCGCTACCGCATCCGCGTCAACCAGCTCAACATCGGCTGGACGCAGACGCCGACCGAACACCAGGTGAAGCTCAGGGAAGGCAAGGGCGAAAACTGGCTCGCAGACGCCGTCAAAACGCGCGCGTTCGGCAGGCTGCTCATGCCGAAGGATATTGCGCTCGCGGCGATCTACTTTGCGAGCGATGAGAGCGAGTGCGTGAGCGGGACGGTGATGGATCTGGAACAGCATCCGGTGGGCGCGCCGCCGAACTGGTAGTCCGGACTTCTGCTGATGAAAGAAAAACGGAGAATCACGATCCCTCTGCAACGACTCAAAATTGAGTCGTTGTGCTGGCAGGGGGATGAACTTGTTGATTGGGTTGCGGGTGGAATTCGATACCAGCTTGACGGGGCATTCAGGGATCGCTGCGTTTTATTTGGGTATCGCTTTGATAAAGCCATTGTCACACCGGATGGAAAATATACCGTCATTTATGAAACGCTGGGGACAAAAGGGCTGATTCTCAAAGGGGGACGGATTGTCAGGGAAATCAACAGAAGCTATTACTGTGCTGATGCCTATGAATATCCAGTAACATTGTTCACACTGGCAGACGGGCGCAATCTGATTGCTCACTGTCCTGACGAATACAACATCATTGAGATTGAAGAAGTCGAAACAGGCAGAAGGCTGACCACCAGAGAAGGTGAAAGACATGATTTCTTTCATTCACGGTTGCAGGTCAGCCCTGATAGTCGTTTTCTGCTCAGCGCAGGGTGGATCTGGCACCCGATAGACGCTGTGATGACTTTCGAGGTTGATCTGGCTTTGCGGGAGCCGAAGAGTCTTGATCAGGGTTCAATCAGTGATTTGCTGGCCAAAGCGGGTGAAATTCACAATGCGACATTTGCTTCTGCCGACACATTGTTGTTAAGCGGAAAACCTTTCGATGATGAGGCTGGAAAGCCATTCATTGGCAAATACAGTCTGACGGAAAGTCGTTTTCTGGTGAGTGCTGAAATCGAGGAGGAAACAGGGACGATGATGCCGCTGGGGGAATTCGCTGTCGGTTTTTATGAACATCCGAAGCTGATTGAAATAGCAACCGGCAAAATCATCCATCGCTGGTCAGATGTTGGCAGTGGCAAGCAGGACAGCAGCATCATCTCACACCTCTCAAAGCTTCCTTCAATTGCCCTTGATCCTGGAAACAAAAGATTCGCTGTCGCTGGTGATGACTCAATAACGGTTATCGAACTTGAATGATTGTCAGATGCGAGTTCAGGTTTATTGGGTCGGAACAAATCTTTCTGGTCGTCTCGGCACGATGCCACGCCCTCGCGGCGGCGACTGGCTTGAAGATGAAATCCGTTCCCTGTTGTTGCAGGGTGTTGATGTCGTCGTTTCGCTTCTTGAGCCGGAAGAAATCGCCGAGCTTGAGCTTGAGAATGAGCGAGCCTGCTGTGAAGTGAGCGGCATCACCTTCCTTTCATTCCCCATCCCGGATCGAAAAATCCCTTCGTCAAATCAACAGGCGAAAGCCTTCATTCGCGAACTGACGGAACTGCTGGCCGGCGGGAAGAGTATCGTGATTCATTGCCGGCAGGGCATCGGTCGCGCTTCGATGATTGCTGCCGCCGTGATGGGTTCAGGCGGCATTCCGGTTGATGAAGCGTTCGAGCGAATTGCTATTGCCAGAGGTTGCCCGGTGCCGGATACTCTGGAGCAACGGGAATGGGTTGTGGGACTTTTCAGGAGTTGAAAGAGGTCATAATAATGCAGGCAACAGAACATTTGTACGTCGTCGCCGATCAGCAGATTCTGAGCGGTGAGCCGATCATCAAAGACACACGCACGCCGGTGCGGGCGATTGTCGAGTTATGGCGGCAGGGCATCGCGCCGGAAACAATTCCTGTTCACCTGCCACACCTGACTCTGGCGCAGGTCTTTGATGCGCTGAGTTATTACAGTGATCATCAGGAAGAAATCAATCAGTGGATTGAACGGAACAGGATACCTGATGATCTGATTGATCCGCTGGTGAAGGCGTCGTGAACAAACTGTTCATTGAGCTTTACCTTGATGAAGATGTCAGCGTGCTGGTGGCTGACCTGCTTCGCGCGCGAGGGTTTTCAGCTACCACAACCCGCGATGCGGATCAGCTTCATCGGGATGATGAGGAACAACTCGCTTACGCTGTCAGTCAGGAGAGGGCTTTCCTGACTCACAATCGGGCCGATTTCGAGGCGCTCGCACTGAAATACTTTGAGGCAGGGCTGATACATTACGGGATCATCATTGCAGTGCGTCATCCACCTCAGGAACTGGTCAGACGCCTGCTGCTCATTCTCAATCATGTCACGGCGGACGAAATGCAGAATCAGGTGCGTTACATCTGATTTGGCTGCATCGCGTCGGTTTTACTTTTCAGCAAGGAGGCAGCTATGGGTTTGATGGACTTTATCAAGGGCCAGTTGATTGAAATCATCCAGTGGAACGACGACTCGCGCGACACGCTGTCGTGGCGCTTCCCCGACGAGGACAAGGAGATCAAGAACGGCGCGCAGCTCGTCGTGCGCGAATCGCAGGTCGCGCAGTTCGTTTACCTCGGACAGTTCGGCGACACGTTCACGCCGGGGACTTACACGCTCTCGACCGACAACATCCCTATCCTGACGACGCTCAAGGGGTGGAAGTACGGCTTCGAGTCGCCCTTCAAGGCCGACGTCTATTACGTCTGCACGCGCCTCTTCACCGGCAACAAGTGGGGCACGTCGAACCCGATTATGATGCGCGATCAGGATTTCGGCATCGTGCGGCTCAGGGCGTTCGGCATCTTCGATTTCCGCATCGTTGACCCGAAGCTCTTCCTCGTCGAAGTCGCGGGCACCGACGATCATTTCCGGCTCGAAGAGTTTGCCGACACGATGCGGTCGCGGATCGTCAGCATCTTCAGCGACGCGCTGGCCTCGTCGAAGATCCCGGCGCTCGACGTGGCGGCCCGCTACACCGAAGTCGGCGAGGCGCTGCTGCCGCTGATCAACCCGACATTCAAGGCCAGATACGGTCTGGAGATGACCAGCTTCGTTCTGGAAAACGTCTCCGTGCCGCCCGAAGTCGAGCAGGCGATTGACAAGCGTTCGAGCATGGCGGCGGTCGGGAATCTGAACGATTACGTCAAATACCAGATGGCCCAAGGGATGGAAAAAGGCGGCGGCGGTGCCGGCGGGTTCGCTTCAGAGATGGCCGTCGGCTGGGCGATGGCGCAGCAGATGATGAATCAGCAGGGCGGCGTGCTGGGGCAGTCAACCCCGCCCGCGGCGCCGCCTCAACAGGCAGCGGCAGCTCCTCCGGCGGGCGCCGGAATGCCTGATCTGCTCGGCCCGGCTGAGGCGGCAAAGGTTCTTGGCGTGAGCGAGGAAGACGTCATGGCCGTCCTCAATTCGGGGGAACTGAAGGGCAAAAAGATCGGCAGCACTTGGCGCATCACCCGCGCTGCGCTCGATGAATTCCTGAAGAGCTGAAAACCAATAACCGCAAAAAGCACAAAAGGCGCAAAAAGAAAATCAATCTCTGCTTTGCGCTTTTTGTGCTTTTTGCGGTTGACCACTACTTATGGCTGAAGCGGTAGCACAACAAAAATACGCCTGCCCGGCCTGCGGCGCGGAAGCGCACTGGAACCCGGCGAAGCAGGCGCTCGTCTGCCCTTACTGCGGCACGACTTCGCCCGCGAAGCTGGTGCAGGATGAGTCGGGTGGTGAAAGGGTCGTCGAACACGACCTCGCGGCGGCGTTGCGTGACATCCCCGACAGCAGCCGCGGGTGGCAGGCGGAAAAGATTTCGGTCAAATGCCAGAGCTGCCAGGCGATCTCCGTCTTTGACCCCGGGCGCGTGGCGCAGCGGTGCGACTTCTGCGGCTCGGCGGCGCTCGTGCCTTATGAAGAGATCAAGGAGGCGTTCCGCCCGGAAAGCCTGCTGCCGGTCAAAGTCAGCGAGACTCAGGTGCGCGAGATGATTCGCCGCTGGTACGGCAACCGCTGGTTTGCGCCCAGCGCGCTCAACAGCCGCGCGCTCACGGATCAGGTGCATGGGATTTACCTGCCCTACTGGACTTTCGATGCGCAGGTCCACGCGGAATGGACGGCGGAGTCGGGCTATTACTACTACGAGACGGAAGAATACACGGACTCGAGCGGCAACCGGCAGACGCGGCAGGTCCAGCACACGCGCTGGGAATACAGTTCCGGCTCGCTGGATCATTTCTTCGACGACGAACTGGTCCCGGCCTCGGTGGGCGTTGATGCTGATAAGCTGCGCGCGGTCGAGCCGTTCCCGACGAACGAACTGGCGCCTTACAACGCGGGCTATCTGGCGGGCTGGGTGGTCGAGCGATATCAGATTGACCTGGTCGCGGCGGCGCAGCATTCGCGCGAAATCATGGACGCGAAGCTCGAGCAGATGTGCGCGGCGCAGGTGCCGGGTGACACGCACCGCAATCTTCAGGTGGATCCTGATTACTCAGGGCAGACGTTCAAGCACATTCTGCTGCCGGTCTGGCTGCTGAGTTACAGTTATGGCGCGCGGAAGTTTCAGGTGGTGATCAACGGCTACACGGGCGCGATTGCCGGCGATTATCCGAAGAGCTGGATCAAGATCACGCTGGCGATCCTCGCGGTGTTGTTCGTCGTGCTGGTACTCGCGCTGATCTTTGGAAACAGGTGAAATGAACGTGGGGTCTCGGGATGAGTCAGGAGCAGCGCTTCAAAAGTTTTGAGGAGTTCTGGCCGTTTTATGTGAGCGAACACCGCCGGCCTGCCAATCGCCTGCTGCATTTCTCGGGCAGCAGCGCCGGGCTGATCTGTCTGGTCGCGGCACTCATCATGGGAAAGCTCTGGCTGATCGTGCCGGCGCTGGTGATCGGTTACGCCTGCGCGTGGACAGGTCATTTCTTCGTCGAACACAACCGGCCCGCGACGTTCAAATACCCGCTCTGGTCATTCGCAGCCGACTGGAAGATGTGGGCGCTGACGCTTGCCGGGCGGATGAACGATGAGGTGCGAAGGGCGGAGAAGACGGCGTAGTGAGGGTTGCTCAAGCCAAGGGCCGGGAGGGTATTTCAGGTCTTTCTGGACGGATGGATCAATTGCACCAGTAATGCCGCCCAGACGAGGCTGATCAGATAAGCGCCCAGCACGTCGCTCGGCCAGTGGGCGCCCAGCACGACGCGCGCGGCGCCGCCGATGAGCAGGATCAGACCGCAAACGAGCAGCAGACCGGATCGCAGTTTTCCTGCCCTGCGATAAAAAGCCAGCACCGCCAGATACCCCACCGTCGAACCATAAGTCAGCGCGAAGGTGGAGGGGTAGGAATAACCCGACGACGCCCCGACAACGCGCACGAGCGAAGCCGCGGGCCGGGGTCGCCTGACCACCTCCTTGAGCCAGTCGCCCAGCAGCCACATCCCGCCAAAGCTGATCGCCGCCGCGAGCACACCGCGCCATCCGGCCAGCCACCACGACACTACGACAGACACGGCCAGCACCAGAAAATTCCACGGAGATCTGGCACTCGTCGTAGCGGCCTGCGCCCACCCCACATGTTTACCCGCGAGTGATTGCACAAAACGTGTGACGGACACGTCGCCGGGGAGATAAGCAAACCGCGCGGCGGCCAGAGTCAGCGCAACGGCGAGGGTCAGCAGAATGCCCAAAGTTACCCATTGAGGCTTCATGCCAGGGTGCCCTTCCACATATAAAACGTGAAGCAGCGGAGTGTGGGGACTCACGCTGCTTCACGCGGTGATGAGCTGGAATGAGTAGCGCGGCGGCCTTTGCGTTATTTGCTGAAATCCACTTTCGGGGCCTGCCTCGCGCCTTCGTCGGCTTTGAAGTAGGGCTTTTCGGGGAAGCCGAGCATCCCCGCGATCAGGACGGTCGGAAAGCGGCTGCGTGTGGTGTTGTAATCCTGAACAGCCTGATTGTAGTCGCGGCGGGCAACAGCCAAGCGATTTTCAGTGCCGGACAGATCGTCCTGCAGCCTCATAAAGCTCTCATTCGATTTCAGCTGCGGGTAATTTTCGGTGACGGACAGGAAACGACCGCCCGTGCCAAGAATGCCGCCACTGCCGGAGGGCACGAGGTTGCCCTCACGTAATGCCTGACTCAGCTTATTGTCCGCGGAAATTTTATCTTCCGTCGTGGCGTTGGGGTTCTGGAACGTGGAGAGCATTTGCGAACGGGCCTCCGCGATTTTAGTGAACACTCTCTCTTCCAGCCCGGCGATGCCCTTGACCGCCGCGACGAGGTTGGGAATCAGGTCGGCGCGGCGCTGCATGTTGTTTTCCACCTGCGACCATTGCTGATCAACATTCTGTTTTTTGCTGACCAGAGTGTTATAGCTGCCGGCGATGCTCCCTCCGATGATCAGGACTAACAACAGAACGATTCCGACGACGACTAAAGCTGCTTTCCCCATATGCTCCTCCTTTGCCCTGATTCAGGGCCGGTTCCGGCTGACTGTCACTTTCAGCCTCTGCCCTCTTATTTGATCCTGTCCACTGCCGCAATCACACGAGAGAGGCAGTTAAGGTAGTCGGCAAAAAGATCCTCCACCTCCGGCTCCATCAGTCGCACCGGCTCCTGACGCAAGCGCAGCACGCGTTCGAGCGGAGCCGGGTTGAAATTCAGGCGCTCGCCTGTACGCCTCAAAACCTCAAAACGATCCTGCGGCGGCTCCTCGCCCAGCAGCTCGAGTGTCGGGCGGAAGAGTTGAATGAAGCTCACGACACTGTCGGTCATCAGTATCATCAGGCTTCCGGCCGACTCGCTCGCCGGCAGGTAGAGCCCGCGCAGCCTGAGCAGCTTGCCGCGCAGTTCGTGTTCGATCTGCCAGCGTAAACTGGCCGGCGAAATCTCAGCGCCCGCCAGCAGGTCACGGCCATACAGCACCCTGTAAGCCCGCTTCATCTGCCGGAATTCAATCGGGAAGACATCGAGCGAATCATTGAATTCCGATTCAGTGAAATAGACCGGCGGCTGGGAGCCCGCCCACCATCTGACAACAGGCTGTGACTGGCGCAGCACGTCAGCCGAAAGCGTCTTCGTCACGACCATCAGCCGATAGTCCGCCGGCAGGGCCGCCTGTCCCGTCACCAGTGCTGAGCCGTGAATAATGACGGAGACCATCTCTTCGCCGTGAGCTTTGATCAGACGGCTGACTAATTCATCAAACTTTTCATTCATCATCTGTTCAGGCGGCAGCGGACCCGACTGATCTGTTGCCGCCTGCCTTACCAGCTGTCGCTCGCGCCGCCGCCACCACTGCTGCCACCCCCGAAGCCGCCCCAGCCGCCGCCGCCGCCCCGGCCACCACTACTGCCCCAGTCCCCGCCGCCAAAGCCGCCGCCGCCACGATTAAAGATCAACGGGGCTGCCCACCAGCCACCTCCACCTCCCCTGCCGGAGCCGCCGCGGCTGAGGCGGCCAACAATAAGCAGGAAGATAATCACGAAAATGACAAAAATGATAACTACGCTGGGACTCGTTTCGATGTTATCAGTCTGCCCGTTCCATGCAAACTGCCCGTCAATGCCGTCAAGTGAGATGTTCCACTTCTCGGCGAGCGTGGCCAGAATAGTCTGGACTCCGATATAAAGCCCCTGCGAATAACGCTGGTCCCTGAAGTCGGGACGCATGCGGCGCAACAGTTCGCCGGCCAGCCCGTCGGGCAGGTCGCCTTCCAGACCGTATCCGACTTCGAGCCGGGAGCGGCGGTCATTGACTGCCAGAAGCAGCAATGCGCCCTTGTCTTTGTTCGGCCCGCTGCTGGCGCCGATGCCCCAGGCTCGAAAGAGCCCGTTGGCATATTCCTCGAGTGGGACCCCTTCAGTTGAAGGGATGGTAGCAACGGCAATCTGCGTCCCGGTTTTCTGTTCGAAGCCGTAAAGCAGGTTCTGCATCTGCCGTTCGGTCTGGTCGTCAATGACGCCGGCGAAGTCGTTGACGAAGCTTGTGTAGGGGGGGAACTTTGGTGACTGCGCCAGCGTTTGCAGGCAGGCGCAGAGAACGACTGTGAGGAGAATGGGGGCGAACTCGAGCGGCAATTTCATCAGGCGTACCTGCATTCTGGAACTTTAGGGCCGGCAACGATGCCCGAGTTGGTGCTTCAACCCGGTATTCTGGTCGGAACCGTGGCCCCGGCCCGGAGATTATAAGGTTTGACTTGGGGGTATGTAAAAGTTACAATGCCGCGCGTTGTTCGCGTTTCCAAATGCGACACATACTGTTCATCTGAAGTTTTTACCCCCTCGTGATCGCTGGTCAAAAATCTGGCACATAGTTGCAATCATCAAGTTCATTGGAGGAAGTCACAACCAATGCTGAAGCTGAGATTAGTATCGCCTGCTCCAGGTAGTTTCATTTCCCTGACAGCTTTCTGCTTTTTTGTTTTCACTGTTACGCTCTCACTGACCACATCCGCCGCTTACGCTCAGGGCCGGGTGTCTGCGCCCGGCCAGACTGAAATCCCCGCCGAAGTCCAGCAGCGCAACGAAGAGATCCAGAAAATCATGGATCGCGCCGACGAGCGTTTCCAGGCCGGGGAAGAGAGTCTCAGGAAGAGCGATTTCCAGCAGGCCCGCCGCGCCTATGATCGGGCCATTGACATCATCCTTGAATCGGGCATTGACGTCCGCAGCGACGTGCGGCTGCAGAAGTATTACCAGAAGCTGGTCGAACAAATCTTCCAGCGCCAGCTGGCCCTGATCAGGGTGGCGCCGGCAAATGCCGCTCAGGTCGCGGAAGCCGGCTCGGTTTCTCAGGTGGTTCAGACTGCCGACGCGAAGCAGACGCCGCAGACCGAGAAGCGCGGCTTTGGCGAGCAGACTTACACCGCTTCGCCGCTCGATGAGCTGACGAAGCTCAAACTGACGGATGAAGAACTCAACGGCGCAACCGACACCGCAGCCCGGACGGCCGCGAGTTCAGCACAGCTTGATTTCGGGTTCAAGCCGAACGCGCTCGTGCAGAGCTATATCAACTACTATCTTGGCCGTGGTCACGCCACGATGGAAAACGGGCTGCGCCGTTCGGGCCGTTACATGGTGCTGGCGCGGCGCATCTTCAAGGAAGAAGGCGTGCCGCAGGATCTGGCCTGGCTCGCGCAGGTCGAAAGCGCCTGGTCGCCCTATGCGCGTTCGTGGGCCGCGGCGGTCGGGTTGTGGCAGTTCATTCCCGGGACCGGCAGCCGGTTCGGATTGCAGCAGGATTACTGGGTTGACGAGCGCATGAGCTTTGAGAAGGCGACCCGCGCCTCGGCCAAGTACCTGAAGTTCCTGGCCAACCGGTATGCGGGCAACTGGGAACTGGCGATGGCGGCTTACAACTCCGGCGAAGGCAACGTTGATAAAGCGATTGCCAGATCCGGGTACGCTGACTTCTGGGAAATTTACCAGCGCGGTCTGCTCCCGAATGAAACCCGCAACTACGTCCCGAACATCCTCGCCACCATTATCATCGCCAAAAACCCGGCGGCCTACGGCTTCAGCGCCAAACCTGATCCGGCGCTCGCTTATGACACGGTGGTCGTGAACAATTCAGTTGATATGAAACTGGTCGCCGACGCCTGCGACACCCAGTACGAATTCGTGATGGCGCTCAACCCCGAACTCAAGCGCGGGGTGACGCCGCCGGGCGTCCCGCATCCGGTGCGCGTCCCGGTCAAATGCGGCAAGCAGCTGCAGGCCACGCTCAAGCTCATCCCGCCCGACAAGCGCACGCTCTGGCGGTTGCAGACGGCTCAGGCCGATGACAACTTCGGCACCATCGCCCGTCGCACGGGCGTTTCCGAATCCATGCTCTCGGCCATCAACGGTGGGCAGTTGAAGTCGGGGCAGAAAGTGATCGTCCCGGTCGGCAGCAGCGGTCTGCGCAACGCCTCGGCCGTGTCTCCGCGGGCCGCAACTCCGGGAACGACGGCGGCGAGCGGTCCCGTAAAATTGATCGCTTACACGGTCAGACAGGGCGAAACCCTGACCGACATCGCGGCCCGCTACAGCGTTTCGGCGCGTGATATTGCCGCGCTCAACCGCCTCAGCCCGACCGTGAGGCTGCGCGCCGGTCAGGTCATCAAGGTGCAGGCGCGGGCGAAGTAAGCACCAGTCGTCATCGAATCGTGTGGTGCCCGGGCACTTTTACGATTCACGCATTGCCAGACTTAAGTTCACCGTTTTATATTCGGGCAGCGAAGCTTTTTCAGCAGTTTCGCTGCCTTTTCTCTTTTCGGCTTTTCATCACTGACTCTGGCGACTTCACATTCTTTCCGCCGAAGTCTTCGCCCCGGAGGACTGTTTTGCTCTTCAAAACTCACAGCGCCGCCGTTTATGGCATTGACGCCGAACTGGTCGAAGTCGAGATTGACCTGACGCCCCGCGCCGGTGATTCGCAGCACGAAACCATCGTGACGGTCGTCGGCCTGCCCGACCTCGCCGTGCGCGAAAGCCGCGAACGCATTCGCGCCGCCATTAACAACAGCGGGTTTTTCTTCCCCGTTTACAAGACCACGATCAACCTCGCGCCCGCCGACGTGAAAAAGGAAGGCTCGGCGTTCGATCTGCCGATCGCGGTCGGCATTCTTGGCGCGAACGGCGACCTGCAGCGCGAGAATCTGGATGACACGATGCTGGTCGGCGAGCTGGCGCTGGACGGACGCGTCCGCGCGATTCGCGGCGCGCTGCCAATCGCCGTCGCCGCAAAACTCAACAACTTCAAGCGCCTGCTGCTGCCCGCCGAAAACGCCCGCGAGGCTGCCGTGGTCAGCGACTTGGATGTTTATCCGGTCAGCGACCTGCGCGACGTGATGACGCTGCTCAACTCGGGCGAGATGCCGGAGCCGTTGCGCGTGGACATCAATGCCATGCTCAGCGACGCCGATCACTACCCGGTTGATTTTCGCGAAGTGCGCGGGCAGATGCATGCCAAGCGGGCGGTCGAGATAGCGACTGCCGGCGGGCATAATATTCTTATGATAGGGCCGCCGGGTTCGGGTAAGACGATGCTCGCCAAGCGCATCCCGACGATCCTGCCGCCGATCACTTTTGCCGAAGCGCTGGAGACGACCAAAATTCACAGCGTCGCCGGGCTGACCAGTGCCGGCGGACTGCTGACCACCCGGCCATTCCGCTCGCCACACCACACGATTTCCGACGCCGGATTGATCGGCGGCGGCGCGATCCCGAGGCCCGGGGAAGTCAGTCTCGCCCACCACGGCGTGTTGTTTCTCGACGAACTCCCCGAATTCGAGCGCAACGTCCTCGAAGTCCTGCGCCAGCCGCTCGAAGACCACAAGGTCACGATCAGCCGCGCCGCGATGTCACTGACCTTCCCGTCGAGCTTCATGCTCGTGGCCGCGATGAACCCCTGTAGTTGTGTCGCGCTTCTGCCATGAATTCAGGGGAAGAGGGAAGGTGGCAGAGGTTGATCGTCACGTCAGCAGTACCGATGATGATGCTTTCGGTAATCGTTTCAACAACCTGGCGTTTTTCGTCCTGATCAAGCTCGGGCCAGCGGCTGTAGAAGTCTTGGGCCTCGGCGATGATCTGATCGCTCGACAGGTTCTGAATTTTCAGGAAATCAACCTCACCCTGCAGCTGGGGGATCTGGTCATCAATCTGCCGGAGCCTCGTCTCCATCGGCTGATACTTCTTCCCGAAACCCTCCCTGCTGATCTCACCGGCCAGATACAGGTCCGTCATCTTCCCCATGTCGGCTTCAAGTTTCTGTCGCTCCTGCTCAAGGGTCGCGAGCAGTTCCCCCTTCCCGGCGATTGCCTGATCAGCGTCTTCCAGATAGCGGGCGACTTCGTCGGGGGAGAAGACAAAGCCCCTGAGTTGCTGGTGAAAGACCGCCTCAAGGTCGTCGGTGGGAATCTTGTTGCGGCACCTGGGGCAGACGTACTTCGGCGTGTTCGAGGGCTTGTACATCCTGTCCCCGCAGTGACAGAGCGTCACCCCGGCGAATAATTGGACGGCTTTCCGGGCCGGTTTTTTGCCGTTCCGCATCGCGCCGAGAATCCGGTTGCATTCCTCCCACAATTCCTCCGAAACGACGGGCTCAACCTCGGTGAAGACCCACTCTTCTTCCGGTTTGAGCCTCCAGTGTTTTTTGTTGCCCAGACTCTTCGTGTAATTGGCGCGGCGCAGCCCCTTGGCCATCGGGTCGGAAATGAGTCGGTGAACCGAATTGTCACTGAACCTGGCCCCGCCCCGCGTGCGGTGGCCCGCTTCATTCAGGAGCCGTGCGACTGTCCGCTTCCGCCTGTGTTCCCGGAACAATTCGAACATCAGCTTCCTGACCGGGGCCTCATTCGGATCGGGGGCGAGTTTGCGATCCTTCCACTGGTAGCCGAAGGGGGCCTGCCCGCCGATCTGTTTGCCGAGTCTGGCGCGGACGGGGACGGATGCCGCAACACGAGCGGAAATCTCTTCCCGCTCCCACTGGGCCATCGCCGCGATGATCGTGTAAAAGAGCCGTCCGGCCGGCGTTGAAGTGTCAATGGATTCTCCGAGCGAGATCAGGTCGGCATTATGCTGGCGGAAAAGGTCGGCGAATTCGAGCAGTTCGCGGGTGTTGCGTGCAAGGCGGGCGAGCCTGGAAAAGATCAGACCCGTGATCTGGCCGCTCGCAATGTCCCTGAGCATCCGCTTTGCCTCAGGGTGATCCATGACCGCTTTGCCGCTGACCGCTTCAAGGTGATAAATCTCCCGGACCTGCCAGCCCTTTGCTTCAGCATAGTATCGCGCCCGTTTTTCGTGATGTTCAGGACTCTCTCCCCTGGCCTGATCTTCAGTGGAGACCCTGATCCAGATGCCCACAGGTTTGGTTTGTGTTTCCAGCATAATAACCCTCGCTTGTTATATAAAAAGCTGTTACACAATGGTTTACGGACAGAATGCTTGGAATGTGCGTGGGACTGTCACAATCCAGCCGAGTCCAGCTATGTTGCAATAATTCACTCCTCTGTCCTGCCTGAGGCCATTAACAGTGACCCCCGATTTCGTCCCGTGATGCTCCTGATGACCAAGTACACGTGGCTTTCATACGGGACACGACTGCGGTCAGGTCTTATCCTTTAACCGCTTCATCGCCTGAAGCACGGTTCTGGCAATCGCCTCCCGGCGTGACTGCTGTTCTTCAGGCGACAGCGCCTTGTACCTGACCTTCACCTTATAACCCTTGATGACTTCCTCTCTGCCCTGGTTCTGTGCGGCCGCCTGTTCGAGGAAGAGAAAGAAGTCTTCCGGCAGGAAAAACTGCACCCTCGCGATATCGGATTCACTCAGTTCCGTGACGGCCGCTTCTCTGATTCTGGCGAGAGTTTTCTTTTCAGCCGTAATCACCACCACCTGCTCAAAGCCTGCCGACAGGCATTTTCTGATGTTGCCCACCTCATGCTCGACCGTTGTCGTGACGCGGATCTCGCAGGCGATCCGCTGACTGTTGCTTTCAAGGGCGACGTCAACGCTGCCGCCCGCGACCTGCTTTTCGACGGTGGCCCTGAATCCCCGCTCCTCGCCCCAGTGCCTGATGAGCTGCTGAAGGTACTTGTGCTGCTGCCCGCCCCGCCCCGGCTGTGGCGGTTCAGTGACGGGCTTCCTCGCCTTTTCTCTGGCAGGAGTTCTTACTTCCGGCGGCCCCTCCGGTTTCCTGCCCGGCGGATCAGATAAAACAGGCACAACCGGAATGACAGGCCCGGATTCAGATGGCGGTGCGGGCGGCTCTTCCGCAGCTTTCGGAGGTGCCTGTCTGCGCGGCGGGGGTGGTGGGGGAATCACCAGCCGCGCCTGCCCCGCCGACATTTCCGCCTCGACTTCGGCGCGCGGGCGTCCGTATTTCTGCCGCGAGCTTTCCCTGACCCTCTGCCTGTACTCGTCTGCCAGTTCCTCGTCAACTTCAGTCATTGGTTGCGTGTGCAGGTTGAAATCGAAATCCGCCCGCTCAACCCGGCAGACCGCTTCGCCGGTGCTTAAGTTCTGCAGGTCACCGGCGTCAAAGAAGGCAAAGCCTTCGGCGAGCTTTCGCGCGTCATCGTCCCCGACGCGGAAGCAGATGCGGGTGTACGGGTTGGTGAGGACGGCGCTGGTCACTTCGGCATCCCTGGCCGCCAGCTGACGCAGTTCCTGATGCGCGAGGACGAGCCCCAGCCGGTATTTGCGTGCGCCCGAGAGGATCGCCGCCATCGACGGCGTGACGAAGTTCTGGAATTCGTCGATGTAGAGGTCAAAGCCGCGGCGTTCGGCCTGCGCCAGTTCCTGACGGCTGAGGGCGGCCTGATGGAATTTCGAGACCAGCAGCGAGCCGAGCAGCCAGGAGTTCTCCTCGCCGATCGCCCCCTGACTGAGCTTCGCCAGCAGGATCTTCCCCTCATTCATGACCGCCGCAAAATCAACCCGGTTCTCTTTCTGTCCCACCATGTACCGGACTGGTCTCGGTCTGAGGAACGTATCAAGCCGGGTCAGGAGCGGGGCCTGCGGCCGGCCCGTGAGCAGCGGGAATTCCTTCAGCCAGTAATAGACGACGTCGTGGTCGCGGACGGTCTTCAGGAACTCATGGCGGAATTCGGTTTCAACGAGAAACCTGCGCAGGTCGGCGAGCGTGCCGCCCCTGTCACTTTCAAGGAAGGCGAGGATGGCGTTCCCCAGCACCGAGTTCATCTGGTCGCCCCACGAGGTGGACAGCCTTCTGAAGACTGCCACGAGATCCGATTCGAGCAGCGTCCGTTCGAGCGCCGAGTGCGCGGAGAGGATATTGAAGCCGATGGGGTAATCTTCGTCTGACGGGTCGAACAGCACCACGTCATCTGTACGACTGTCAGGGATGAACTCCAGCACGCGGTCAATCAGGTCGCCGTGCGGGTCGAGGACAGCGAGGCCCCTGCCCTGCAGGACGTCCTGCCGGATGAGGTTCAGGAGCAGTGTTGATTTCCCCGTGCCCGAGGCGCCGATCACGTAGATGTGTTTCGTGCGCTGTTCGGCGCTGAGTGAGACCTCACGGATCAACCCGCCATGACGGTTCTCACCGAGGGCGAGGCTGTGGCCCGTCGCAACCTGTGGCGCGGCTTTGGTCTTTTTTGCCTGCCTGATCAGTTTCGGCGAGCGGACCGAGGACGAGGGCAGGTGGGCGACGGTCGCCAGTTCCTCGGCGTTGAGGATCAGGCCGCAGCGGTGCGTCTGCCTGCCGAGCAGGTCGAGTTCGTGGTCGGCGTCCTCGTAGCCGTCGTTCGAGAGCGCGATCAGCTCGTTGCCGTCGGGACTCGCGAACTGGGCGAGTGCGCCGCCGAGTGCCCTGATGATCTGCAGCGACCGCTGCCGGTGCCTGCTCCTCGCCGAGGCGCGGATCACGCAGGCGAATAAGGGGCGGGCGATCTTGTGGCGCGCCAGCCTGGCGAGTTCCGGCGCGTCGGCAAAAAACGGCTGACCGTCAGGGCCGGTGACCGAGCGCAGGATGTTTTCCGCCCAAGGCTTTCGCACGGGCTCGAACAGGACCTGCATGACTCCGACCTCGCCGGGCGTGAGGCTGGAGAGCGCGCCTGTCACCGCGATGAGCGGGTCGGGGGCGAATCCTTTCACCGCCCGGAGCGGCAGCATGAATTCACGCGACAGCCCGAACTCGACGATGAGCTGATCGTCGCCCGACGCGTCCCACAGGCCCTGTAAAATCCCTTCTTCGGCCGAGACCAGCGCGTCGGGGAAGTACGCGGCCAGCTGCTGGAAGACGCTCCCGGCGTCGCGCTCGTGGCAGGCCATCTGGACGGTGACGGCGTCCGCCCGTCCGATTATTTCCAATCCCACCGGCCGGGCGCAGGACGAGAGGCTGAGGATGAACTGTTCCGCCGCCTCACGGCCCACGTCCGCCTCGGGCGGCATGGCAACCTGCAGTTCGATGATGCGCCCGTCAGCGCGGGCGGGGGCGGGATACTCCTCAGTGACTTCGTCGTCATCGCCGGAGTCCATCCATGGATCCCGGTAAGAAATATTCTGCTTCCCGCCTATGAAGCGGTCGACGAGCGAACTGAGGAGCGTCGGCTTCCGGCCGTCATCAAAGGAGGATGGCGGCGGGAGGCGGCTGAAGAAGAAGGGTCTGAACGGCGGTTCGAGCGCGACCGGGTATGGCCAGATGGCCCAGCCCCGGCCGCGCGCCTCCCAGAAGTAAAAGGCCCGCGTCAGCCGCTCCTGAACCGTCAGCGGCCGCCCCGGTTCCTCCCGCCACAGAATGAGATCCTCACCGCCCGTCATGGCGTTGCGTCTACCTCCGGTAGAATTCCATCATGATGGGTTTGCGCTGGGACTCGGACAGCGCGCGGACGCCCCTCGCCTTCGTGATCTCATCAACCACCTGCATGACCGCCGCGTGTACCGCCTCCTGAAACATGAGCGCCGTGTCGATCCGGTAAAACGTCGGCGGCTTGAACAGCCGTTCGTAGATCGGGCCGACGACGGGGATCTCGATGATCGTGTCCTCGAGGCCGACGGGGTTGGCCCGGATGACAAAGCTGATGAACACCAGCACGAGCGGCAGGCTGAGCAGCCCCAGCATTCCGCCCACGGCGGTACCGAAGAGGGCAGACATCTCCGCGAATATAACCGCCACCGCGAACAGGCCGATCAGGAAAAGGGCAAGGACGGCGGCGATCATTTTGAAAAGATTCGCGCGCCTGAGTTCGCCGAGCCACCACGAGACGAAGAAGCCGGTGCCGAAGGGCGCGGCGCAGATGTCGAAGACGTACCGATCCCGCTGCACGCGCAGGTACGTGCGCTTGGACGAAAAAAGGCCGCCCTCCTTCCAGTCGACGTGGGAGTTGGCGGCCTCGGGGATCTGCCGCTGTTCGAGGGCGGCGCCTACCGCGGTGTAATAGTCATGCACCGAGTAGTTGAAGTTTTCGATCAGGTTGTACCAGTGGGAGATGATGAGCGACGGGGCTGGCTGAAACATACGGGGTCCTCCTGTGGGAACAGACGGTTGATAATGTGAGGCGGCAACGGCTCAGACGGCTGAGTGCGTGAGGATACTGCACCGCCCCCGGGAACGGGTTGAAGAAATGCTGCGATGACAGTTCGCCTGCGCCGGCACCGGCGAAACCGCCCCGGGCCGGGTGCTGCCCTGATTCACCCGGCCCGACTGCTGCTGCGGAAAGAAAAAGGTCTCTGAATAAATCTAGGAAGACTGACGGGCAATGGAAATACATGCCCGGCTCCCCCGGGTTGGGGTTTTTCAGCCCGCCGGTTCATCATTCGCCGGGCCCGAGCGTCCGCGCGCTGAAGGGCCTTGAAATCTCACCGTCAATCACCAGCCGCAGGCAGACGTGGTAGTTGGGCCGGCTGACGAGGTCGGCGGCGGTGAATTCCGGCCGGAATTCCTTTTCGAGGACTTCCGCATCATTCACCCCCACCCGGAAGGCGATGACGGTCCCGACGTTGCCCAGCACGGCGTCGCGGATGCGCGGGTCGAGCTGCGAGAGATACTGGTGCGCGAGGACGAGCGACAGCCGGTACTTTCTGGCCTCCGAAAGAATGTTGCTCAGGCTGAGCGTGACGAAGTGTTCGAACTCGTCGACGTAGAGGAAGAAATCGCGCCGCTCCTCCTCCGGCAGGCCGGCCCGGCTGAGCGCGGCCAGCCCGAGGCGCGAAACAATCAGCGAGCCGAGCAGCGACGAGGCGTCCTCCCCGAGCCGCCCCTTCGCGAGGTTGACGAGCAGTATCTTCCCCTCGTCCATCACCTGCCTGAGCCTGAAGGCGCTCTCGCGCCGCGTGAGAATCCGATACAGCACCGGGTCGGCCAGAAAGGCGCCGACCTTGTTCTGGATCGGGGCGATGGCTTCGATCCGGAAGCGGGCCGGATACTGCTCGTACTCACGCAGCCAGAATTCACGCACCTGCGGATTGAGAGTCTCGCCGGCCGCCCGTCTGCGGAACTCCCGGTCGTCGAACAGCCGCAGCACGTCGGCGAGCGTGGCCTGCGGCTGATCGAGCAGCACGAGCAGCGCGTTCCTCAGGATGTGTTCGAGCCGCGGCCCCCAGAAATCCGGCCACAGCTTTCTGAAGACCTCGAGCAGGCCCGCCGCCGCGAGCGTCCGGTTTGAGGGATGCACGGCCGCGAGCGGGTTGAACCCCAGTGACTGCCCGGCGTCGGGCACGTTGAAATGGATCAGGTCGGACTGCCGCGCCGCCGGGACGTGGCGGAGGACCTTTTCGATGAGGTCGCCATGCGGGTCGAGCAGCGCCAGCCCGCGCCCGGCCCCGAGGTCCTGCCGGATGAGGTTTTCGAGCAGCGTCGACTTGCCCGTCCCGGTGGCCCCGATCACGTAGGTGTGCAGGCGGCGGTCCGCCTGCCTGATGCCGAACCTGACGCGCTCTTCACGGAAGTCAGTTTCGCCGATGAATGAGATGTCGTGTGGAGAAGTGGGATCCATTGAAGCATTCGATACTTCTCTCCACGATGACACGTCCGCGCTTTTCGAAAAAGCGGGGAAAAACGGCGGCCTGAGTCCGTTTTTCACTGCTTCCGCCCGGCGGCATGCACAGGCGGGAGTACGCCGGTCGTACTCCCTCTCTTCAGCTGTTGGGTGACGTGAGGTACTGCGGCCCGTCCCCTGACTTTCGTCAGTGTTCCATCTTCATGTGAGAATAATCGAAAAAGGTTTCGTGCCCCTTTCCCGAAGCCGCATTTTCGCCGGCCGGAATCGCTCACCGGGCTGCGAGACTTCTCCAGGCCCGGGTCCGGCGAGAGATTCTTTCCGAACCGGCCGTGCCGTTATGAAACAGGGAGTCCGCCTGCCAGTGTCGAACCATCCTTCCCGGCTAGGGTGACAGTGTCCCGGCGGAGAGCGGACTGTCATCTGATGCTTCCTGTCTGTCAGTCCCGAAAATGTCCGCTTGATTACCCGCACTCCCGCTGTGACTATCCACAGGCCCTGGAAGACAGAAGGCATTTTTTGCCCGGGGCGGCCATTTTTCCCTCCTTGTCCATCCATCACCGCCTGTTAAGGTGAAAACAGTGATCGCTTCAAACCGCCTGCGCGGGTCGAAGCGGTCTGAAAACTGAAGGGAGGAACAGAACCCGTCTACCGGGATCCGGCAGACGCCTCACACGTCCTGTCCGGCCTCTCCAGCTGATCGCCACCCACTTTTTCTTCAACCGGAAAATTTCAGAAAAGGAGTTTCGTATGACTTTGATTGCTCACTGCGGCAGCACGAAGATGACAAGGGCGGAATTGATAGATATTCCGACGCCCGAAGGAACAAGGACCCACCAGCCCGTCCCCCACTACCGGATGGTCGAGGCACTGCTTGAATCGCTCTCCTTCCGCCGCTTGGCGGTCGTGAAGGACGAGTACGCCGTCACGCCCGACGGGATGCGGATGTTCGGCGCGCTGGATCTGGAGACCGGGGAAGCAGAATTCCGTTTCTCGATCGGCATCAGGAACTCGAATGACAAATCCATGCGGCTGGCAATGACGGTAGGCTATAAGGTTTGTGTCTGCGACAACATGGCATTCCGCGGCGACTTCACCCCGGTCCTCCATAAGCACACGCGCAGACTCGATCTGGCTGAGGTGATCTCGCTCGGCGTGGACCGCATCCAGCGCGGCTTCGAGCCGCTGCGGCGGCAGATCGCCTGCTGGAAGAACTATGAAGTTGACAGTCGGACGGCGAAGGAGATCATCTACGACGCCTTCCTCGAAGGCCGGCTCGCCCCGCGCCATCTGATGCCGGCGGTCCACTGGCACTACTTCAAGCCGGAGTACCGGGAGTTTGAGGCCCGCACCTTCTGGTCGCTCTCGAACGCCTTCACTTCGGCCTTCAAAGCACTGAAGCCGGTGCAGCAGTTCCAGGCGACTGCGCGGCTCGGCGACTTCCTCCGGTCCTACGCCGAAACAGACGAACCACCACGCAGCCCGGCACTGGCGCAGGCACCGCAACAGGATCATCAGGAAGATGAAGTCCTGGCGCTGGCCGGCTGAAGCGGGCTGCCGCAAGTCAGGGATCACCGTGACAGTGATCCCACCGACCCCGGAGGGGCCCGCGGAGTATGGGGGCAGGCACTTTGACTGCCTGCCGACAGGCTCTGCCTGTCAAGCTTCATGCGAAGGGGCTCTTCCGGGGACTTTTCCCGAAGGAGAAATATGTACATAGGACATGCAAAGCTCGAACAGCTCGTCGGCAAACTCCGGCCCGACCAGACGCTCTGCTTCGCCCTGCTGGAGGAGCGGATTCCGGGCAACGACGGCATTGACCTGTTCCGCATGGAATTGTGGGTGCAGGCCGGCGTCCGGGACGGCCCGGAACAAGATGTCTTCTACTGGAAGCTCTGTATCGGGCAGATCATCGCGCCGGGCGGCGAACCGTGGCCAGAGGAACTGGCCCGGATTCGCTCGACCGGCGACTCGGCCCTTGAAGCTGTCAGGCAGTATCTCAGGGGTCGGCAGAACGTCGGGACGGTGGAGGAGAGCGTGGTTATCGCCATGCCCGGGGACCTCAGGCTGCTCGACGGCACGGCCCGCTGTCTGACCTTTGACCAGATCTCGCAGAAGTTCTCTCTGACAGAGTCAGAGAAGCCCGACGCACCGGCCTTTCAATAAACCTCTCAGACAATCCGCCGGCGAGGCCCGACTGATCAGTCACCCGGACTCTCCAGATGGGCAGTCCGGGTTTTTCTTCCCGCCCGCTCACTCTCAGCATTCACCCCGTCGCCATCAACCACACACGCTGACGGCAGTTCGCCGCCAGCCCACGAACACTACTTTTCCGTAAGGAGGATTTCCATATGCAGAAGCAACCTGCGAAGAAAGCCGCCGACCCCGGCGGTGTCAACGGCTTCAGAATGATCCCGCTCGACCAGATCGAGCCCCCAACCCGCAATACGCGGCAGCACATCAACCGGGCGAAGCTCAAAGAGCTTGTTGCTGACGTCCGCAAGCGCGGCGTACTCCAGTCCATCATCGTCCGCGAAATCGAACGTGCGAGCAAAGGCGGCGCGAAGTACCAGGTCGTCGCCGGCGAGCGAAGGTTCCGCGCCGCAAAGGAAGCAGGACTCAGGGAGATCCCGGCCGTCATCAGGTTACTCGACGAGACGGAGGCCTTAAGCGTCCAGCTGGTCGAGAACCTCCAGCGCGAGGAGCTGCACCCGCTCGACGAGGCGGACGGCTTCCTGCGAATGAAGGAGGAGATGAAGCTCGACCTCCGCGCGATCGCGCAGCGCGTCGCCAAAGACGTGCGTTACGTAGCAAGAAGGCTTGCGCTGACGAACCTGATCGCGGAGGCGCGGGAGGACTACCGGAAGGAGCTGATTACACTCGCGCATGCCCTCGAACTCTGCCGGCTCGCCCCGGAGATTCAGCAGGAGGCGCTCGCTGCCTGCTACGAATCGATGTCAGTCCTCAACGAGGAGACGAGTGAGTATGACCGTGTGCCCGACAAGGGGCGCCCGGCATGGCACGTCCGTTACCTGCAGGAGTGGATCGCGCATCATGTCCACCTCAACCTGCGGCAGTCCCCGTTCGATCTCGACGATACGCGGCTGCGCGAGGACGGCCTCGCCTGCACTGACTGCCCGCAGCGCAGCGGCTTCAATAAAACACTGTTCGCCGACATCAAAGACGGCGACACCTGCCTCAACCCGCCCTGCTTCCAGAACAAGCTGCGGACCTTCGTGCAGCTCACGAAGACGGAGCTGGAGAAGAAGCACCACAAGCCCGTGGTCTTCATCTCGACTCACTACCACACCGGCCCTTCTGACGAAGTGGTGATCGCGAGAGACCAGTACCAGCTCCTCGACAGAAAGGCCGACCGCTGCGGGTTCGCCGAGCAGGCGATTCAGGCGGACGGCACGGACATCGGGCGGGTGAAATGGATCTGCCGCGAGGAGGCCTGCAAGGACCACTTGGGCAGAGTCTCTGATCATCGCCACTCATCCATCAGCGGATCACATTCCGCCGCGCCCGGAGATCGCAACCAGCGGAAGCAGGAGTTGTTCGATCTGAAGGTCGATGAGGTCGTGCGCAAGCGCGTCATGCGGGAGGCAGTCAGGGCCTTCGCGTGGCCGCTCGAACGCCGGCACCTCGATGAAGCGATCAAGGAATTCTTCCGCCGCATCCCGACCGACGACCAGCGGACCATCTGTGAGGTCTTCGGCTGGGACGACGACAAGGCCGACCGGCTGCACCTTGATGACGAAGCCGTCCGCAAGCGGCTCTCAGAACTCGATGACCAGCGGCTCGCGCAGTTCCTGATGCTCTGCTCGTTCGCCCACTACGGGGCGAACCCGCAGCGGCACCGGCAGGTGAATCAGACGGCGGTGGTGCAGCTCAGTGAAGACCGTGGGGTCAACCACGCGCTGATTGACGCCGAAGTGCGCTTTGAACTCTGCCCGAAGAAGTACAAGGCGGCGCATCAGGCATACCTCACCGCAATAAAGAATGGCCGGATGGCTGAAAAGCCGCTCGTCTGCGAACGACAGCCGAAACCGGCGCAGCTCGCGGCCGGTGATAAAACCGGGATGAAGGCTGCATGAAATAAAGGAGGAGGAATAATCGGCCTTATGATTGGAGGCCTGCTCAATCATCCGGAATGTCTGTCATGACATTCCGGGTTTTTCTTTTATCTCCTGAAGGCAGTACTGACGGACCCGCGATTCCTGAAACACGGCCCGGGGTACCGGCGGATCAGTTCTTCACCGGAACGAGCCTGAACGGCAGTTGCCTTCTCCCATCAGCACTCGCCCAGGTTCCCTCCAGGGTCTTTTCGTTGTCCTTCGCAGACTCCCGACAGACAAGCGTTCCACTCTGCCGGCCGTCGGGGGCATATTCAGTCAGCGTGTAAGCCCCGTCAGCCGCCCTTGAGCCTTCGAGCCTGAGACTCTCGGTTTTTCCTTTGTACCGATACTTCCCGGTCACTCTGCCCCTGTCCGTTCTGACGCTGAAGAAGATCGCGTACCTCCCGATCGTGCCGGGGATGTCCTCGTAAACAGACTCGGCGTTACCCTGAAGCTGCTGCGTGGTTGCAGCCCGAGGGCTGCCTTCCGTCTGCTGATTACCGACGCCACCCGCGCCAGCCCCTCCGACCTCAAACAGGAAGACGGGTCCGGTTACCGGCGCGGACCTGCCGAATGAGCGGCGGCGGACGCCGAACCCGGCGGCGTTGTCCGGCAGCAGGTCTCCGGCAGTCACGAAGGCATATCGTCCGGGCTGGAGCGTCACTTCACGGATGGTGATCCCCGGGGCCACCTGGCTCAGACCCTCTGACACAAACCGTGCCTGATCCCGCAGCCCGGTCGGGATGAAATACTCGCGGCGAATCACGACTCCATCGTCCGCGACCCGGAAGAGCCGCCGGCGGTTCTGCGAATCTGAGTCCACGAACCGCACTTTCCCGGCGGGGACGCGGGTGAATACTCCTGAGACTTGATAAATGTCCTCGCTGTGCGCGCCCTCCACCATTTTGATTTCAAACTGCGGGTCGTCGAAGGGCACTGTGATATTGCGCGATGACGCGGTGAGCGAGCCCTGTCCGAGCGGCTGGTAGTCTGATGCTCCGAACAAAAAGACGCCGTCGGCAGGCGGCGCCTTGTAGAGCACGACTTTCTCCGCCGGGTACGTCGTCGCGGTGGCGATCTCCGTGGAGACGCGGTGCGGGCTGTAGCCGGCCTTGCTGAACTCGAGTGCGACCCGGCCGGGGGCGTAGCCGACCGAGTACCTGCCGGCGCCGTCGGTCACGGCCCTGAACGTCGTGCCGTCGACCGAGACGCTCGCGCCCTCAAGCGGCCGTCCGAAGCCGTCGATAACCTCACCGGTCACCTGCTCCTTCCTGCCGCAGGCCCCTGAAAAAAGAGCTGCTGCCAGCAGCAACATAATGAACCCCGGACCGCCTGACTTCCGGGAGTGTCTGCGGGTCTGGCTGATCATTTCATCCTCCTGATTCCGCGGGCGACTGCATTGCCACCTTATTTATCCCGGCCCTGTAAACGGGCTGTGCCTGATCTGGTGTTCAGGCGTCTGACCACTACAATCGCCACCACAATGGCGCAGGCGGCGACGGACAGGCCGAGGGCGATCCCGGCCCAGGGGATGGGCGGATCAGACTCACTCTTTCCTGTGGCTGTGACTGCCGCATCCTGAGCAAAGGTATTCGCCTTGAACAGCGTCGTCAGGAGCGCCGCGCGGGTCATATTTTTCAGATCCATATTTCAAACCTCCGACGGGATGTTCACGGCTTCAGACCCGGCGGCTGGATTCGCCGGTCGCAAACGACCGTGACGCCCTTGCCTGCTTCGCCGCGGAAATAATCTCCGGCAGCCTGCGTCCGGCCCTCCGGGGCAGATCGCTTTTATCAGGGATCATCTCCTGACGGAATACCTGAACGCGGCGACGTCGAGCCGGACCTCGCGGATCGCCAGCAGCCGGGGCCGCTGCGCTTCATCGCAACGCGGGTTGTCATACGGGTTGCAGTATTCCTTCATGGTCAGGGCCAGCACGTCCTGCCCCTCCAGCCAGTGAGGTTCGCCGCTGAGATGCCAGATCCTGTCCCTGGCCACGGGGAAGTCACCACGCAGCACTTTCCGGGCGTGCAGATCCACGCCGACGAATGCCTCCCCTTCGTAGGCGCAGTGAAAAACGACGTACCGCCCGGAAGGGCTCCACCAGGCTTTCTGCGCCGCCTCCTTCGGCAGGCCGATGACCGAATAATTCCTGAGGTCCAGCACGTACCCGGAGGACTGGCCGTCGGTGTCCACCGCAATCGCGGCGGCCAGCCCGCGCGCTTCAAGCAGGGAGATCCTGAACCTGGGCGTGGTCTGCGGGTCGGGTTCAGCCGCGAGCCGGAAGGCTCTCCCCTGATAACTGAGCCGCCGGTTTGCGTAGGCGAACCCTCTGACCGTGCGGCCGGGCGGGACCTCGAATTCAATCGCTTCATTCACGGCCACCGGGGCGGGTACGGCTGCATCCATGCTGTCCGGGGGAGTGTTCGCGAAGGCCGGCGTGCCGGCGCCTGACTGTGCAGGGGGCGGCAGGCTCTCAACTCTGGCTTTCAGCTCGGCCAGCCCCTGCCTCACCGTCTGGCGGTACTTTTTATCGTCGTTGGCGCTCCTGACCCGCTGCTCAACCCCGGCCTCATCGGTGATTGCGACGTCGGTGTCCACGACCACCAGCACTTCGCCGTTCAGCCCCGACAGGGTGATGGTCGAAAGGACGTACGGCTTCCGGCCACTGTAGTAGAGCTGCCCCAGAAAGCCGGTCATCCCTTTCGGCGTCTGCCTGAACACGAGCTGCGACGGGCTCTCCCTGACGAGCGTGGCGCCGTCCTCAGTGATGACTCCCTTGAGCAGCATGGCCCTGACGGTGGCGACGTCGCCGCGAATCGTGATCCGCGGCGACCGGCGCAACCCTTCCTTGGTCTCCTGACTCAAGGGAGCTGCAGTGACGACAGAAGCAGCGCCGCCTGACGTCTGCTTGGGTGATTGCGGCGCGGGCGGCGTGCCGGGGCCGAGCATCTCTTTGATGATGCGGTCGCTGACGCGTGCGGCCCTCAGCTTCTTCAGGCCTTCGACGCTCGTATCGAAATGGCGCTCCGACTGGCGGATTTTTTCGATGATGACGTCATCACCGAAGCCGAGGCCAGCCAGTTCAATGACCTTCTCATTGGTCAGCACCTCCCGCCGGCTCTCCTGACCGCCCTGAGGCGGGCTGGGGCGGGCCGGATATACGCCTGAAATGAGCAGGCAGCAGGCAATCAGTGCGAGAGCTGATTTTTTCATTTCATCTCCTGATGGTCTTGCAGCCGTTGTTTATCTCCTCCCGCGTGTCCGCCGCGGGCTGTCCTCGCTCACGCGATAATGCTTTCCATCAAAGACCGCCTTATACGGCATCGGCTCATCGCCCGCCCACAGGATGAACCCGAGATCCCGGTAACCATTCGTAGTGGTTTTCCGGGGAATGATTTCCTCCGCCATCTCAGGGCCGAAGAGACGACGATACCCTGTCCCGATCTTTTCATAGATCCATACTGAACACCGCTTCCCGCCGCCGCAGGCGCAGCCCTTCCCCGTCAGGATGAGTTCCGGCTCGCCGTCGCCGTTCAGGTCAGTGGCTTTTAGATCAAACAAGCCGGACAGGTTGCCGCGCGCCTCCCGTAGGCACTGCCCGTTAATCTCCTTTTCCTGAATCATCAGGCTGACGAGTTCGCGGGTGAGCATGGCTCTGCCGTTCTGCCGCGCCGGGGACGGTGCGGTGCGGTGGCGGCTCTGTGCCAAGGAGGCAGAGCAGGAGATGGAGTAAATACTGCAGAGGATGAGACAGCCTGTGATGATGAGTCTGACAAGGCGTTTCATCGCTCCCTCCTTGAGGCTCCCTGATTCGGAGCCGGTTCAATGAGTGGGAAACAGTCAAGGCGTGGCGCTGAGGTGACGATCCCGTCGGGCATCTGGTATTCTGCCCGTTCAGCTGTTTTGACAATTTATCTGTTACTCATGCGCAGCATTTCCCGACACCTCCCGTGATGCCTGTCGCCGCGGAGTCCAGAAAGATGCACTCTCCGGCGAAGCCGATTGAGGTCGGGAGATTAGCATCAATTGATGCTAGCCGCAAGCCGGGAGCAGTGCTTTTCCACCCGTCAGGAGGGCAGGCCTGATGGGTAGCGGGAGACGGAGAACACCAGAGCGGCTGGCAGAAAAGCTGCGTCACATCCGTGAGGCGCTCGGCTTTTCGCAGAACGGCATGCTCGTCAGGCTGGGGCTTGGTGAGGAAATGGGGCGGAACAGCATTTCCAACTTCGAGCGCGGCTTCCGTGAGCCTGATCTGGTTGTGCTACTCGAATACGCGCGGGCCGCCAACGTCCACGTTGAAGTTCTGATCGATGATGACCTTGATCTTCCGGACCGGCTGCCCTGTCCCATCACACACGTCGGCATCAGACGACCCTCCCCAGCCCAGAGGAAATCCCGGCGCTGAAACGGCTGTCGGTTCTGTCCCGATAACACTGAAACGCTGCGGCAACGAACCGATCAGGATGTGCTATACTGGGGGTATCATTAAATCCCGCCTCCATGGCTCTTACTCAGGAATACTTTGATACAAAATTCAATGAGATGACGGAGTTTCTAATTGAACGCTCTGTCCACCGGGAACATTTCGATCTGACGATCGGTGAACTGCGGAAGGAAATGGACAGCCGGTTCAATGAGCAGGTCATTACTCTGAACTTCATTCAGGCTGACATCGAGACTGTGAAGACCGACCTCCAGAAGCTGGCAAGGCGCACCAGAGAGGACGATGCAGCTTTCACCAAGGAACTCATCAAACTGCGGGAGCGCGTCGCCGTCCTCGAAAAGCAGTTGAAGAAACTGAAGGCACAACCTGCGGCGTAATTCGCCATTAGCCCTGCATTGTGTGCATTGCGATAAACCTATTGATATACCCAAAGAGAAAGACGAGGGTGGCGAACCCGTCTGGCGTTGCCCTTGGTTCCCAGCCAATCGCACTGATACGGCAACTGGATTGTTCACTCACTACCGCACACACTACGGCATAAAGCAACCGTGCCGGCGCTGATCATCGCTTTTGACTGAAAATCTGTTCTGCGCACTCCCCAGATGGCGGCTGCTTCGGTATACTGCGACCAACTGGCGGCGGTTATCTTTTGGCTGAGGACGCCGCTGAAAACAGGGAGCCGAAAGGCTCCCTTTAATTTATCTCCTGACCTTCCATTCCCCGGTAATCACCACAACAGACAAGCAAAGGAGGTACGTATGGAACTGCTGCCGGCAGACCTGCGCGCGCAGATCCCTGCCCTCTACTCCCAAGAGGGGGACAGGAATCCGATTGTCCACATCAAGTTCTTCACGCCGGATTCAAACTGGACGTGGTATGCCACAGAAGGTTCGCCGGAAGAAGATGACTTTATTTTCTTCGGCTACGTGATCGGACAGAATGAGGAGTGGGGTTACTTCTCACTGAACGACCTGATCTCAGCTCGTGGCCCGATGGGACTGCCCATTGAGCGGGACCTGCACTTCACTCCGGCACCCTGGAGCGAAGTCAGCGCAAAACACGTCGCCACGCACGGTGACCAGAAATAAGCTGGCGTAACGTGATCACGGCACTGAAAGCACTTCGCTTCAGTGCTGCTTTTATTGATCGCATCTGGTTAGTCCCGACAGGTGGATGCTGACAATGTCGTGAAGTCGGTGAGGCTGGCATCGGTATCATCGCAAAGAACAGGCGTCAGCTCCTATCTCTGACGGGTATCCCTTCTCAGAATCGCCGCACAAATACGCCCCTCTGCGCTGATACGCAGGGCGGTTTTATTTTGTGGTCAGTCAACATAAATCTTCCATCTCCGATTCTGATAAACCGAAGGGGTTTCACTATTCGCCGGGCAGTGGTGATTTCCGCACTGACTGCGACAGATTCCTGCCAGCCATCAGACTGCGGCCTCAGGGCCGCATCGCACCCTGAACGCAGCAGTTCATCAAAGTGGTGCCATTTGACTGCCGGATCGTTGTGGGTGTCCGGGCTGGCGAGGCAAATCAGCTGCATGGCGGGAATCAACTTACTGCTCAGTGATGGAGTCAGCGGGAGTTTTTTTCACCCATCGGCCGCCACTTCTCAATCCTGAACTGCACGACCCTGCCTGACTTGATGGTCGTGACGTACCCGTGCCGGCGCAGCACGGACAGCCAGTACCGCACGGTTCGGGGCCTGATCCCCATGTCTCTGGCAATGGTCGGCATCAGGCGATACAGCCTGCCGGTTTTTCGGTCGGCATGGACAATCAGGTAGAGGTACAGCCAGATGCTCGAACGCATCGCTTGGTAATGCCTGCCCGTCGGTTCAACCGGCAGGCCACGCCAGACCGGTCCCCACCAGCGGAGACTGCTGGCTGGCATTCTGCCTGTTGCTTCTGGCCGTCGTGAGAATTGCATGTGGTGAGTGATTAAGTCTTCAGAGGCAGAGTAGCATCAGAGATCAGCGCGCAGCAGAGCGGAGATTTCGCCGGGGTGGCGATTTTCGCCCGGGTTATCCACACCATCCCTGCTCTCACACTTTCTCTTTTTATCTTCTCTTTTTAGCGATCGGACTCATCATCATTTTCCCGCAGCAGCAAGCGCGAATCTGCAGGCCCCGCTGCCGGCCGGTGACAATGGCCTGCCGGAGGTGTGACAGCCGGTTGTCACATCGCGGACAGCGTCAGGTCAGAAATGATGCCGACATCCACAGTTCATCCACAGGCCGCAACAGGCAGGTTCCCGTTCCGTCCATTTTTCCCCGCTTACCTGAGCAGCTGATCCGGTCTATGCTAAAAACCATCAGACAAGTAATCACCCCCGCCTCATATGCACTTTCCCCTCAGCCGGTTCATCAACCGCATTCTGTGCGGTGATGCCCATAAAATCCTCAGGCAGATGCCCGATAAGTGCGTTGACTACGGCGTGACCGTCCGCTATTCAGATTTGTGAATACCTTCCTAGCGATGGATGGCGGTGCCATTGACTCCAATTCTGTTCAACTCCCGAATCTCGTGACAGATCCTCTCGCGCCATGCGATGAGTTGCGGAGGGCGGGACAATTTCCTGCCTTCTGTCTGTATGGATTTCACGTATTCAACCAGCAGGCACGGGATTGTAAATTGCCAAGCGTAAAGCGGCCTCCCGTTTTTCCCACAGGCGGGCTTTTGAAGCTTCAGATGGCCCCCGAAGGTCTGATGAAGAAGTTCCGGGATTTGTGGTGTTACCTGCTTGAGCATGACTCGCTCGATAAAAACGGCGTTCCGAGCATCCCCGCGCACGCGCTGATGATAAGTACTTCGTTTGATCCCGATTGAGCCGTCACTGTCAATTGCCCCGGCGAGGTAAGCGCATATTTGTTTCATAATCCGGTCTCCTGTGGGCGGACGAAGGAGTTATACGATGATTTTACAAGACGGGCATTATAAGGAATTGAAAGGCTGTGACCGAATCAGAAGGATCATAAAAGAGCCGCGGACTCACCGTGCCAGGGAATCATCCGGCACGGAGATTAGCTGGCGTCGAAAGATGAGGTATGCAGCAGGAGGGAGAAAGAAAGTCTGGTGCAGATCCCTTCACGGTTCGCGCTCGAAATGACCAGACGCGGCTGGCTGCTGCGCAATGAAATCATCTGGTGGAAGCCCAACTGCCTGCCCGAAAGCGTGAAGGACCGCTTTACGGTCGATTACGAAGAGTTCTTCTTCTTCGTCAAAAGCCGGCACTACTGGTCCGAGCAGCAGTTCGAGCCGCTCTCGAAATAAATCTGTTGATACTCTCTGCAGAGTTTGATCAATTAGTCTGCGCATTTACTACGAAACAGTTCATTACAAACTCACTCAGCGACATGCCCGTAGCTTTATCAAAGTACTCACCAAGCAGCGAAAGCTGCCTGACAAGTGGATTTCCCTCGCCTAGCTGCGGAGATTTCATAAGCAACCCCATCAGGATTCGATAAAACTTACCTGCAGTTTCCTGCTGCCCTTTGTTCGAAAGGTCAATCAGGCTGGCAACAAGTCGGGTCACAACCTCAACGATCTCTGATGTGTCATCTTCAGCCTGATCTGACCGTTGCACGGCGATCAATAACGCAAATAAGAGGGCTTTCTCGAACATTTCAGCCGCTGACTCAAGATCACCTTCACTGAGATTGATCTCGCCTGCGACAATCAGGAATTTGACAAAGCTGCCATAATGCCCCAAGCGCTGGGCACGCTCAGCGACAGCTTGAAAGTCGTACTGAATCTCCTCCACAACGCCAAGCTTGCGACAGATAAAGACGAGCGACAGCATCGCTTTCTCTTCCATCTCCGAATCTTCAGCGATTCGCGCCACAGCCAGAGACTGCTCATAATAACAACGGGCGATCACAGGCTCATCTCGATAGTAAAAGTTGCCCATGTTGATGAGCGTATTGGATTCCTCGCGGCGCAACTTGTGCTGGCGGCACAATGCCAAAGCCTTATCAAAATGGCTCTTGGCTTCGTCAAGGCACCCTGATTCTTCGTAAGCCAGACCAATATTATTGAGCGCCAGCGCTTGCCCTTCCGTATCATCCAACTCTCGCGCCAGCGTGTGACTTTCGTTCAATTGGCAAATGGCTTCTGCCAGCTTCCCCGCTCGACGGAGTGCCTCTCCAAGGTTGTGTTCTATCATCTGGCGCAAGCTACGATTACCCACTTCAACTGCAACGGGGAGCGCCTGCTGGTATTGATACTCAGCCGATTCAAAGTCTTCCGCCTCCATGTAACAATTGGCCAGATTGTAGGTGAGACCGGCCAATGACTCACGCGATCCGATGCTTGCAGCCAGTTCGACCGCCTGTTGGTTGATCCGAATGGCTTTAGTGAGTGAACCATGTTTCTGACACGCGTACCCCATATTCATCAGGGCATCTAATTGATCCTGTTTCCGCCCAAGCGCCTTGAGCAGATCTATTTCGCGGGCGAGATAACCGAATGTGAGTTTGTCATAGTACCTGTTCAGTAAACGAATCCTGCCCAATGCCCCACAAATCCTCGCCAAAGGATAAGAAAGGCCCGTGCCTTGCAATCGCCGACGTTGATGTTTGAGCACTATGCGCAGTCGTTGCGCCATTCCTGCTTCCTCTGTATCGTGGCAAAACGAAATAATATTGGCCAGAAAAGTGTCAATGCCGTTATTGTCGGTCGTATGGGCAAAAAGCGCGATGCCCTTGCAGTAATAATGAAATCCTTGGGTTGAATCCCCATTGCGCAGATATGAAGCTCCGAGATCGCAATAGGTCACAGCCAGTTTCCGACGATCATCGAATAATTCCTGAATGCGCGCTACTCTATGGAGATAGACAATGGTTTGGTCATTATCACCCAGGTCGTGGCAAAGTCTTGCAAGCGCAGAATAAACCAGCTCTTCTAAATCCTTCAGCTCATATTCGGCAACAATGGCCAGTATCCGATTAAATCGTTCGCGCGCAGCCTCAATTTTACCCGAGGCTAAGTCGTGCCGTCCGAGATTGAAGGTTGCGCGGGCAATTTCATATGGCGACCCGCATTCCCGCGCGATCCGCAATGCGGTCTCGCTGTAATGATAGGCCTGTGCCCACCTTTCCTGCCGCGCCGCGAGAATGCCCAAGTTGCTGTGGATCGAAAGGCACTGCCATTCTGGCGAATTGAGCTGCGAGTGAATTGTCAGTCCTTTCTCAAGCATGGCCTGTGCGCGGTCAGGCTCACCGCGGTGTTCGTAAAGCAGGCCAAGATTGTTATAAATCTCGGCTTGGCCTTGCAGATCATTCAATTCTTCTTTCAAGGCCAGACTCCGCAAATAAAATTGCTCTCCAGTCTGATCATCGCTGTCATAGGCGAGAATTCCCAATCGCTGGTAAGCAATCGCCTGTGCAGGTTTGTTGCCTTCTGCCTGAGCCAGCCGCAGCATCTCCCGGTAACAGGCTTCCGCCCGTTCATATTCACGGAGGAAGCTGGCAATGATTCCCCGCTCTCCCACCAGCCACAGCCATCGTTCAGGGCTGACCTGTTCCTGACTGAAGGAATCAATGATGTCACGCGCCATCAAAGGAGAATATGGCATCAGCCCACTGTCAATCAGGGAAACTGCCACTTCTGCGGCCTCGTCGAAAGCCTGCGACTGGCGATACATTTGCAGCGCATTGAGTTGCGGCAGGATTTCCTCAGGTTCGATCTCGACGAGACAGGCAGCAGTCTTGTAACGTCGATCTTTGAGCTCACCCTCGGCGCGATTGATTGCCAATGTGCCGACCAGTTCCTGCAATTCATAAAGTTCGTCAGCAAAATTGCCGATGAGAGCGCGGCGGCGGAGATTTGCAAAAGCCTGATGTCCGTTGCGCCCTGTGATCCGCCTGTACGCTTCAATCAGATGTTCCCGGTTGAACGGAAGGCTGAACAATGCGGCGATGGTGAGCAGTTCCCGTTCGTCAGCCTGCAAAACTGAGAAGACCTGATCGGAGAGATAATCCAGAGTTTGCTCTCTGGCTTTCTCCGCATGATTGAGCAGGTCTCTCTCTGTGCAACCCGGCCCGGCCAGAGCGGAGAGAAGTTCCAGTGCCATCGGCAATCCGCCCAGATCATCGGTAATCTTCTCTGCGGCCTCCTCACCAATGAATATGCCTTTCGCTCGCAACAGATCTCGCACTTCCTCAGCCCGCAAATCTTCGAGTTGAATGACGCGCACCCGCTGTGTCGCTTCATCCACCGGTGTCAGAAAATCGGGCTTCGTACAAGAGGCGAGAAAGACCGCTCCACTGTGGAGGCGATCTTTCAGCAGGGCGAAAAAACCGGCGAACGCTGGCTCAATCGCAAGGTGGTCTGCGCCGTCAAAGAACAGCCAGTATTCGCCACGATTTAACGCCTCGATGATTTCTTCCGACCACTTTTGCAAAGTATAGTCGCGATTGATTGGTGTATGCTTCCCACCGAAAAGAAACCGTGATAAGCGCGTCAGCAGGTCGGCAAACGAGTGCAGGCCGGGATAGCATTTATAGCCAAATCTGGTTGGGGCATCTTTTCGTGCAGCTAATTGTCCCAACAGGGCAGTCTTTCCGCTGCCCGTAATGCCAGTTATGACAACCATACCGCCCTGCTTAGCCACCTCAGCCATCTCTTCAAGCAAATTCTCTCGCCCGACAAAATCAGGGATGGCCGATGGAATAAGATTCTCTGGCAAAGGAAATGATGCTTCCCCGGTGTTATCAGAGGCATCGTCAACTATCATTGAATAATTTGCGCCCGTTTCGCACGCGTGAATGTGTGTTGGCGCATGGACAGATCGCAGAAGCTCGCGGTTAACCTCATCAATTCGCTGCTCGATCCGGGAAAATCTCACATCAAGCTTTGCTTCCAGATCAGGAAAAACAAGCTTGGGGAACTGTGGGCGGACCTCAGGGTTCCTCAACAACAATTCCAGCAGATGGGGTTCGGATTGATTAACACCGGTGGCGAAACCAGCTTGACGGGCTTTTTCCTCAATGTAGCGGTGAAGTTCTTCTTCCAGTGGCGCAGGCGTCAGGAAAATCCAGCGTCGGATGTCATATCCCAGCTGATCTCGCAGTCTGACAGCCTTCTTCAAATCAGACCCTATTTTCTCCTGATAACGTGCTTTCGGCCTTGGCACCACCTCCGGACAATACATTGCGTAAAGCGTCTGTGTTGAAGGGACATAGGCATCCATCCCACCATCGCCGCTGCTGTCGTTGACGATTCGCGTATCAGGATATTCTGCGCATAGAAGCAGCTGGCTCAGGCGCTGGAACTCATCCGGGTCTCTGATCTCACGAATACTCACAGTGAACGCTTGCCTCCGCCATCATTTTTGATTTCCGCCGATGCTGCGATTGCGGAGCAGTTCTTCAATTCGCCCTGTCACCCGGCTAGGCTGTAACAACATTTCAGCCCTTCGATCAACACAGACGCCGACCCGCGCCATTCGATCCACACTCTGCCAAGTGAGTTGCGTAATATCAATGAAGATCACCCCGACATCATCATGAACCTTGTCGCGGTAATTGAACTCATAGATTTGTTTCAACGACCCGGAAGTAATTCCTCTGAAGATGACTTCGCTCGAGCTTCTTCTGGCCACAAAGCTCTGGATGATGATTGCCAGATAGTTCTGATGAAAACCATACCGCTGCTTCTGTTTGTTCGCCTGCAAGACGACGTCCTTGATGTCGCCGAGCTTGCGGATCTGATCGCAGTTGTCTGCCTCGACCTCAACCGTCACTCTTTTACATTGAAGCGCCGCTGACAAATCAGGCCGCCTTGGCGGACAGATGAGCAGGTCGAGGTCGCCCGGTTTCATCTGAGAATCGTCAATCACCGGCTCTCTGACAGCCGTTGCAGTGTGGGAATCAAGGGGAAGGCAAAGTGATTCGAGCAGAAGATTTCTTGCCTGCGACCGAAGTAACCATTCGATAATGGCAATTTCATTTTCTTTGATAACAGCCGTTCCGATAGTCGCATCATGGTCAGTGAAGAATCTGATCTCTGTCCCGGCAGGAACCGGTTGCCCTACCTTGAAATCGGCGGTATCAATCCATGTGGTCCTGAAATACAAAGTTGTACGCACAATTACGCCTCGGTTTTTTCATTGGCCCAGATGTCTCTTCCCGCCATGCACATCGACACTAGCGATAAAGCCACTGCCGGCTTGTTTCCACGATCTTATTTCTGCCTCTTAAATTACCCTGAAGATTCACATGTCCTGCTTGGCTTCCAGCCTCTGCTGGAGAACATTACCCACAGGGATACCCGCGATCACGAGACAATCCACGAGCTTGGTATATGCAGTCAGCGATTCAGCATCGCCCTTGATCTGATCTCCGCCAGCCGCCCAGAGGCTGGCGAGTATTTTGCCGGTTCTGTTACCGTTGTCATTCTGTCGCCAGAAATCATCATTTGCCGCCTGCGTCATTCGCGAAAGCCACCTGAGCGTTTGCTTCACGCCGAAGTTCTCAGCTTGGACATTGAGCAATATCAGCAACCCGCTGTATCTGTCCGCACTTGTTACGGCAGCCTCAACCCACTGATCCATGCTGGCGATAAACAGGCTCGCGTGCCGCCACTGCTTTGTCAGAAGAGTCCTGCCTTGGCGAGTGAAAATCAGCAGAGCCAGAAGCTCACCGAGATAGTAAGGGCCATAGATCGTGCGGCTGCGAAGCTTTTTTCTGCTTCTCTCAAGTACTGCAGCATGGATTTCGCTCCAGAGCGCTAGCGCATCGGCTGTCGGCGGGGTCTCATAAGCGAAGTGAGTGAATATGAACTGCGCCAGAAAGTCGGCCAGCAGGCCGGGGGCAGTTTCGAGGCATTCCAGCAAAGGCGTTACGAGGTGCTGTTTGATTTCGTCGATCGTGAGAAATCTTGTCAGCGCTACTGACCATTTTTGGAAAAAGAGATTCCAATCGAGTCCTGTGTGGTTATACGAAACGTGCCCGTACTCATCGGCGGGGTCAGGAGAGTTCTCGTGAATCGTCCAAGCAATCAGATTGTCCGTCAGCTTGAGGATCCGGCCTTTGTGTACCTCGTCCTTCACGAATAAATCCCATGGCAGCCAGCCAAGAGCTTGCGGAGCAATATCCCACAGAAAGTATACGGGCGCGGAAAGGGGAATTTCGGGGAGTTCAGGGACAATTCCTGCCTCAAGATTATTCAGGTGTTCTTGAAGGAGAGTTTCAATTCGGTGGCGCACCTTCAGCTCGTACCGTGCTTGAAGGACGTCCCACGATTCATCTGACCGGTAGTCAGGCTGTTCCCGATCAGGCTTTAGGCAGACTGCAAGCAGGAGACTGAGAGCATTCCAGCATAAAACAGGATCAGTTTTCCAGCCGGGGTGTAATCCGCCAAATAGTCCTTTCGTGACTGCGGTGTCAGTGACCAGCCGCAATGTGAACTTTCTGAACTCTGCTTCAACTCCTTGACGAACAGCCAGTGCGGCAACACCCCGCGCAGCGAATGATTTGATCTCCCATCGCGCATCAAACGAATGGCTTGCAAAGTAATGCTCGACGGTCTGAATCTGCGAAGCAGCCAGCAAAACTTTGAGACACCAGTCGCGAATCTCGTCAGAGGCCGAATCGGCGGAGATGACAACGATTGTCGCCGCTGTTTTGATCATTGTGCGAAGTCGTAACAGGTCTGATTCGGCAAAGTCCTCAGGCGGAGTTGATAGCTGCTCAATTTCCTCAATCCGCCCCATTCCCATTGCCAGCCTGAACGCTTCTTCAATGGTCAGCCCTTCAGTAACCTGACCATTCTTGAGAGATTGTTCTGTCCACCTCTCCAGTTGGAGTTGCTGCAGGGCAGGACGTGCCTTGGCCATTCTGGCTTCCTGTTCGGCCCTGATGTGAGCGGGGAGTTCAAGCTGTGCCAGAATTTGTCCATCATCCAACCGGTAAAGTCTGAAATTATCGCGCACTCCCCAGGCCTGAAACTCCTCAACCTCCCCAGTCAGCTCTTTCACCAGATCAGCATCATTCTTGTCCTCTTCAAACAGGAAAGGCAGATTCTCGTGAAAATTGCCAAGCGAATTTTGAAACGATTCCCTCATCGAGGTGTCACGACCGAAAAGATAAATCCCTGCGAGATATCGGATGTTTCTTGACCGCTGCGGGCGCTTGTTCCGCTCATCCTGAATTAGTGAAAGAAATTCGCGCCTGCCAGACAAGTCAGGGATCCTGTTATCCAGCTGGTCGTGAGCAAACCGGGCCGTATCCATCTTCCAGACAGCGGGGGACACAATCAGTGGAAAAGCAGCCCGTAAGCATTGCTCCGGATAAGCCAGAGCAACACTCAGACACACTCCGATTAAAGCCACACATTTCCCTGAGGACAAAACTTTCTCGAAGAGTTCTTCAGGGGATCGTCCGCTCTCAATCTGCTGTTCCATCCACCATTCGAGCGACATCAGGGCGGAAGCGACCACATTATTCGCACTGCTGACCGGACGGAACCACAGATACACCTGTTCGTCACCCCAAGACTCGCGTTCGCCACTACCGAGCTGTATTCGCACCGGGAGTGGATGTAACGCAGGTTGATCCAAGACTGGATGCTGGTAGCTGGCAACCCACCAAGTTACAGATTGATCAGCCAGCGTATGGATCAGCCTCAATCCCTCAACTTCGTTGGTATTGAGCAGAGGGATGAAAGGTGGGTTGATCGGGGACGGGGGAAAGAATCTCAGATCGTCCCTGATACCAAGCCGGTATAGCATCCAAGAATTACGATCATACCGATCACGACTCGAAGGAAGTAAATGCGAGAGAAGTGAGTCAACATAGTCGGTCGCCAGATGCCCGATGAGCGGGCGACTCTCACTGAGCAGAATCTCAAGCCCGTCTTCAGAACGATCGCGCACTGCCTGTTGAATATAGGCCTTCACCTGAGCGGGCAAGACGCCGGCTGAATGTTGGATGATGGTTCTCAGGTTGTCGAGATACTCATTCCGACTCATACGGGTCCCACCTCTTAGTCGCTTCCTCAAACCACTTGAAAGCCAGTTCGCCAACCTCTTTGCGGTGAGGTGAACCGGGATGCGATTCTTTCTGCCAGATCATCATCAGTTGAACAACGAGTGGACGCAGCCTTCTTGGTAACTTGTCGGAGTGCCTGACAATCCACCCGATCATCGGTACCCAAGTGCGGGACCTCGGGTGCGGTTGACTGTAAACCATCGACAGAAAATCCGCTGGGTCTCTGCTCAACCCCATCGCTCCCTCCAGCAGGGCGGGATTTGGGTTTACTTCGATGGCCTGGAGCGCAAGCAGAATCTTTTCCAGCAACTCCCCGTCATTTTCGAGCAGGTTTTCGGCGAGTCGTCCAAGCAATTCCTCCACTTTGGTTGAAAGCAAAGGTGCGATCTGCAGCGCATGCTTCCAGCGCGGCTCGATACCGGCGTCCTGCCCAACGGCCTGAAGCAGATCCAGCCACTCATTCAGGTTGTCATTCAGTTCAAGAAGTGAACAACCAAGCAGCTGAACTGCGCGCAAAATGCCCAGCGGCTGCTGAATCTCCTTAAGATAGCCCGGCAGATCACTTCTCTGCTGATCAAGCACCCTGCATAAAACCCAGTCCTCCAGCAGATCATGACCGAACCGGTAGACATCCCGATTCGGCTCACGCCTGACAATTCGATCCATCTCCAGAGTGAAGAGCGGACCGGCGAGACTGACATCAGCGACGAGGTGCCACCCGGGCTTTCTGATCACCTGTTTACCGAGTTGTAGCAACGCCAGCTGCCTTGCCCTCCCGGAAGCACCATTCGCGCCGATCACTCTCTCCCACCACAAATTGCACAGCTCGCTTTCAGTCGCCACCATCTCAGGATCCGTTTCTGCTGTCAGCATTCGCTCGTCAACCAAGATATTCAGCAGGAAGGGATTGCGGATAATCGGCTGGAGATGGGGCATTCCCAAGAAGGGCTGAAGGTATCCGTTTCGTGCAGCGATTAGATTGACTTCTTTGGCTTCCAGTTCGGTGACGTTGAAAGCCGCGGGTGCGCCCAAGTTGCGCCAGTCGAACCAAGAGTGGAGCGAATCCAGATTCTCCTCCCTCACCGTGAGTATCACGGACCATCGTTCTTTCCCCCCGGGGACAGTCTTCAGATCGGTCAGAAGGTCCCTGATGATTTTCTGTGCGCCTCGTTCACTGATTTTGTCCGCCCCGTCAATGAAGATGCACGGGCGCGGTGAACTGCTCAGCGCGGAAAGTATTTCAGGCAACCTGCGCGCCAGCTGTAGCCCGCTGGAAAATCCGCTCCAACCTACTCCTTCAAGTCTCTCTCCGGAGAGAACCAGAATCCCGCCCTGCCCCTGTAAATTCTCAACCAGTGCCTTCAACAGGGCGGACTTCCCACTCCCGGGCGGCCCCGTAATCTCCAAGAGCCTGTGCTGAGCCAAGGCGGCCTGCGCTTCCGCGACCAGCGAACTACGGTTGAGGCTTACACCGCCAATGTCATTTCTGATTTCCGCCAAGATAAATCCGGCATGATCATTGAGCCTCTGAAGGTCGTCGAGACAGTTCGGGGCCGGGGACAATGAGATCCCTTCGGCCAGAAGCCTGTTTCTGAGCTGCCCGGCACTGAAACTGCCGGCAGTCGGAATTGCCTCTCCCGCATACTTGTCGAGCCTGCCGAGAACACCCTCTGCCCTGAACTTCTGATCTGCCGGGAGAATCGTCCTGAGCATTTCGACGGTGTGGTGATAATCCGCCGAGCCTGTGACATGAAAATCAAACCGCAGGATGACGAGAGACCGGAGGAACCCCCAAACATCGTCATCACTCACTCTTCCGCATGAAAAGGCGTCCAGCTTGCCTCTGATCAGCTTGAGAAACCAGCGCTGGTGGCCACTGGAAAGCCTCTCCACAGAGATCCGTTCAAGAAAGTTTTCGGCGCTCGTACTATTCCGCGCCCAAGAAAGAACGCGCTGGTAGTGTTCATCAACGGTCTTGCTGTAGAGCGCCAAGCCGATTCCCATTCGATCCCTGCCGATTTTGAAGTCGGATGATCTGAAGGTGTCCCAGCAGGCCCTTAAAACCTCATCAAATATTTTATCCCCTTCCCCAAATGCCAAGTCACGCTTGTACTGGATCGCCAGTTTCGCGTCACCGTCAGGCAGCTCTGCCGTCGCCACGATATCGTCGAGAGGCTCACCGGCGTACAACTGCTGAAAACGCACCTCTTTGATCACACCGCCGTCCAGTCCACGCGGAACGGCATTGAGCAACAGCAGCGCGAGGTAGAATGCACCAACCTCATGTTCAAGTCTTGTCCCTTCCCCACCCGTCGAGACTGGGCTGCTCAGCTTTTGGGAAAAATAGATTCCACTACCTTCTTCACTCACTCCAAAACTCCGGTTCAATTGGTTGCCGTCACCGGGATTTCTCCAAGTTCTTTCAGACGGCAATAATTCCTGCGAGTCGAATATTCGTTATAGTCAGTACGTGAGGACTTAACAGGCATGTCATCGTGCTTTCCCGAAAAGTGCCACCGCCAAGAGCAGGACAGCCGCATAGGGGGCGACGTCCTTAACTGTTTCACCAAGGATCTCCAGAAAGGTCGGATCGGGGGCAGCATGAATCTGGCGGAACTGCTCGCGGGCTTTGTTAATATCCGGCCGCCGGTTCGGTTCTCTATCAACCATGGCAAGAAGCAGGGTTTTAAGTTCCGCAGGCACTGCCATCAGCTTAAGGCTATGCCTGCTCCTCATTCCCGTCAGCAGCTCAGTCATTGTGACCCCCAAGGAAAAGACGTCAGAGGCTGGAGAGCAACTCGCCCCGTTGAATAGTTCGGGCGCCATATACTCAGGAGTCCCGCATGGTGTCCTAGTTAATCGAGGGTCTGAGGGGGTAGGGACTTGTGCGAGACCAAAATCGCTGAGTTTGATAATCTCGTGATTATTGCCATCACGGGTAATGAGCAGATTGTCCGGCTTGATGTCGCGGTGAACCCCGCCGCGTGCGTGAACTTCACCAAGCGCTGCAGCCACGTGTGTCATTGCTGCCACCACATCCCGCCAGCTCCGGCGGTTGACGACCCATTGGCGCAGACTGCCGCCGGAGCAGAATTCGAGAACGATGAATGGCTGACCGCCGATCAGGTTATAATCAAGCAGGTTTACAACATACACATTACTGAGCAGCCGGTACAGTTTCACGGCTTCGGCTTCGAAACGTTGCAGAGCTTCCTGATCGTATCGGCTCTTGAGAAACTTGACTGCCACGTGCATTCCGTCTCTCTGACGAACTGCCCTGAAAACATATCCAAAGGCCCCTTCGCCGAGTTGTTGCTCAAGGATGTACGTGTGAAACTGTGTACGAACGAACTGGTTCATATCGCCTACCTTACCTTCGGCCGTTTTAAGGCCTCAAATATGAAAATAACCGGAAGAGAAACATCGGCGCGTTTCTCTTCCGGTTCACTTTGTGCTCAAGCAACCACTACAAGCAATCGCGGCACGCTTCTGCACGGGGCCGATCCCTTCGGGTCAGGCCCTGCATGTTATGTAACAGCGGTCTTAATCTTCAGATATAGCCGTACTACATTAACATCAGTGGCCTTCATCGAAAGGCCCGTAATTCGGGGGAGGTTGCGTCATCAGTATAATGCTGTAACACATCCTATCCTCTTGTCGGTTTAACCTAGCCCACCAGATAAAGCCCTGTCAATCAGAAAATGATCTATATCTTGTGCTTTCTGTCACAAAGCTGCCATGACTCTGCTCATGGATCATGAAAAAAATCCAGAATAGATGGGATTCCTGCGGAGGGTATACGTATACTCTTCAAATGCGCCGAACTTTTCTGCAACTAGTCTCTGGCCATGGGACGATTCCGAAAATTCTTCACCGCAAATTGTTCCGAGAGTGTTTGTGTCTCAGCTTCGACTGCGAATGCATTTCTGAAACTGTGACGGGAGAAGTTATCCATCAATTGTCGGATGATTGCGCCCAGTGTTCGATCTCTGCCCGATATAGGCTGCCACCCGCGATGAACTCGAACTGAAGGGGTGCCCGAAAGACAGGGTGAGGCAGGATATATTGGAAGGGGCGGGTGACCCCGGCGACATCATAAAAGCGCGCTCTCGATGGGGCGCCTTTTCTTCAACCTGATTACAACACTGGTTCATGCGGCTATAGTGATTGAACGTCTTACCTTGTGAGACAGGCCCATCCGGATCAGCGCCCGTGATATGCTGGTGATGCTCACCGCAACGCTGCGCTCCTGCCTGAGCCTGTCACACATTTCCTTGAGCGTCAGGCGGGGATGGTCCTTTGCCAGCCGGCGGATGAACCGGAGGTCATCGTCAGTGAAGAGAGGCCCCGTTCCCGGCAGCGGCGTGCGGAGTTCGAAGCATACATACCCTGCCGGATTGCGGCCACAATAATCGCGTATTGTGTCCTCAATTCGGCGCAGACGTGCGGGATTGCGACCATGATGATAGGGTGTCATGTCCGCAATCCGGCTCTGAGGACTCATGACCGGAGACATATCTGATGTCGGCTCCTGCTCCGCAGAATCACCCTGACGGAATGTCTCGCGGATTTCTGCCTGATCGAGTTCCCCGTCCGGAATGAGCGGAATGATTCCGCGGATCCTGATCCTGTCCCCCTCGAAGATAATCTCCTCAACCAGCAGCCGCAGCAGCCGCTGCTTCTCGCCCGTGTCCATCTCGTCCAGCCGTCGCGACACCAACCGGCAGTACTGCTCGACGGATTTCTGCACTTCGGCCGGAGCAGGCCCGGCGTCATCCCGGCCCAGCTCCGCCTTCCGGGCCTCGAGGGTACTCGTTCGTGACCTGAGCCTGCTGAGTTCCTGACTGAGCTGTGACGGCGTGATGATCGCCTGACGATACGCCTCCAGCACCCGCTCCTCCTCCCGCCTGACCTGCTCCAGTGCGGCCTCCAGCTCACTGATCTGAAAGTGTCGTTTACCCGCCTCGGCGGCCTTCTCCTCCGCCTGCCGCCTGACCTGATCGATAATGATCGAAGGGTTGAGCAGCGCCTCCCTGAGCGCCTGCCAGACTGGCGTGTTCAGCTTCTCTTCGGTGATATTCGGCATCTTCCGGCAGCGGCCCGTGCAGCGGTAGGAAAAGCGCCCGTGACCGGGATCGCCGACGTACGCCCTCCCGCAGCTGCCGCATTTGAGGAGCCCGCGCAGCAGGTACTCGTGCCGTGAGTTCCGGGGCGAAAATACGCGGTTCCGTGCCAGCCGCCCCTGCACCCGCTGAAACTGCGGCCATTCGATGATTCGCAGCCCGTCGGGCAGCTTCACCGGGATCCATTCCCGGCGCTCACGCAGCCGCAGGCTGGTTTTGGGGGTGCGGTGGTACTTCCAGGTGCGGGACCTTTTTTCCGGTTCGCAGTGTTCGTACTTGCCGTAGTGCCAGATGCCGGCGTACATCTCGTTGTGCAGGATGCGCAGGACGGATGATTTGCCCCAGCCCCCTCCCCGCTTCTTTGGTGGAATTCTCAGTTCATTGAGCCGCCTGAGTACCGCCTGCCCCGACAGGCTCTCGTGGTCCACCCAGTCAAACATCTGCCGGACGACCGCGACCTCCTCGGGGATGATCTCCAGACGGCCCTCGCGGCCAGTTGCCCTGTCAATCGGGACGTACCGGTAGCCGTAGGCGGTGAGTGCGCTGCCCATATACTGCTGGCGGACCTCGACCTTGTGTCGGCGCCCCCGCCGCGTGCGGTCGACGATCATCTCGCGCTCGAATTCGGCGAAGCTGCCAAGGATGTTGACCATCAGGTTGTAGGTCGGGCTCTTCTCGGCGGGCAGCTTGCGGAATCTGACCTGCACTCCGTGCCGCTCAAGGTCGCGTTTGATCACACCGAGATGGGAAACGTCGCGGGCGAGGCGGTCCACGTCGTTGAGCAGGACGACCTCGAAGAGTTTTCTCGAAGCGTCATCGCGGAGGCAGTCGAGCGCCGGGCGGGCCAGCACCGCGCCGCTCCAGCCCTCATCCTTGTAAATGCCGGCAACGGGCCAGCCCTGCGACCCGGCGAATCGCTCAAGTTCGGCGATCTGCGAATCAATGGTCTGGCCCTCGCGCTGTTCTTCGGATGAGACGCGGGCATAGATTGCCGCCCGTGCCGTCTGCGGCTGGGGAGTGGTCATCGGAGAGGGGTAACAATTTAATTATTTCAGCGGGAAAAAACCGGTCGCGGCAAGATCAAAAGACGCTCGAATGATCCGGCTGGTTTCGAGGTGAGGCTGATTCCGGGCTCAGTGCTGATTCAGGCTGTCAGGAAGAAGGATTACGGCTTATCTGTCTGGTCATGGGGCATGGTGCCCTGGTGATAATTTTCTGTCAAATTTTGCGGCTGTGGACAAGACCCGGTCAGAGTCCTGCTGAAAATCAATTCAAAAGCCGTCCGCACCCTTTCCTCGGCGTCCGGCGCGGGCTCATATTCCCAGGCTGCTTCAATGTCGCTGGCAGGGCGTGTCATGGGTTTTCAATCCCGGATTCAGGTAAAGGCGGCTGCAACGCAGGTTCGCCAAGACACCTCACGCCGACGGCCAGCGCGTCAAACATCCTGACCCAGTACAGCTCTTCCCACTTCGTCTGATTATTCAGCAGCCGCGCCAGTTCCGGGAACCGGCCGGCCAGGACCTGCACGACCTTGTGTTTGGTCGCCCTGCCGTCCTCGCACAACACCCGGCGCGCTTCAGCTGGAGCGTACTCGTACACCGGAAGCCCCTCGGCCTGAGCAGTGCATTTGATCTCGGCAGCCGCCACGTTCAGGAGCGTGGCGTTCTTCTGGACGAGGGACGTCTGCTCGATGGCTAAAGCAGCCGGACGGTGTTCGCCGATGAGGCTGCGGATGCAGTGGGCGATCTCTGCCAGCCGCTCGTGCGGCGGCTGGGGGCGTCTGAAGGTCTTGATTCCGAAATACAGGAGTTGTGAGGTCGACAGCACGACCACGCCGAGGTGTCTGGTGCCGGGGTCAATTGCGAGGACTTTCGGGGAGTTCATGGGCGTATTGCTTAACGAAATAAAAAAAGATGGCGGCGCGTGATTTTCTGATCCGGTGCGCGGGAAACGACTGGGCCTTTCTGAAGGCCTGGTGAATCACGCTGTACGGATATTTCCGGCAGCAGACGAGGTACTTGTCCGTGTTCTCCTCGTCGGCCAGCTCACGCGCAAGATAGTACGCAGTGGCGTCCTGCGCCTGAAGTGGTTGACTGGTCTGGTTTGTCATGGCAAAGGAAAATAAAAAGGTGAGGGGGTGTTACAGGAGTTCGTTGATCCGGCGCATCAGCGCCAGCACGTGGTCTCTGGCCTGAATCCGCTCTTCGGGCGTGGGATTCAGCTCGCTGAGCAGTCCGGCAAAGTGACACTGATGACCCGTCGTGTCTGCTTCGGCAGGTGGGAGCGCGAGCGTGCCGTTCACGCCTTTGATCTTGTGCGAGCGCTGTTCGATCTCCGACCGCAGTTCCTCGAAGAAGTCCGGGTAGAGCAGCCGCGCCGAAAGGCCGTAGACGATTTCGAGCTGCAGCAGGAGTCTGAGGCCGGGAATCCGGTGCCCCTTCTCGCAGCGCGAAATCTGATGAGTGGTCCTGTGGTTGAGCAGATACGCGACATGCTTCTGCTGCAGACCCCGCCGCTTGCGGGTGATCCACAGGTGGTTTGGGAGTTTGTTTTTGTTTCCCTGCATTGATGTGAATTTTACTGGTGACTATTCCATCGTAGTAAAGAAATGACAGTGCAGGTAAGAGTGGAAAATTTGCCCGGCGTGTTGAATATCAGAGCATGAGGCTGGTGACCAGTGGATAACCTGATCACGCCCATGACGAAAAACGGGGAATCGAAGGACTCTCCGTTTCGATAGTGTCCTCAGCCGCGGATATGAAGGTGCCGGCCGGATCCGATTATTCAGAAAATCTCCAGAACATAATGACAGTTGAACTAAACCGCTTCGCGGTAGACTCGAAATAAGCACTGACCGTAATTTTTCTCTCCTTCCACCCTGATTCTTTCAGCCAGGCCTCGCCTGCGCACGGACCTGTCAATCCACTAACCAGCCTGACATTCTCTCCTTTCGTCTCTCCACTGCCACTCAACCTTTACCTTTCATGAAAGGAGCCGTTTATTGATGAAAAGGTCAACTGAAGATCTGCTTTGATCACCAGAGTTTTGTCCCTCCCTGTCGAACCCCTGACACACCATTCCTGATTCCGCCCCATGGGGCGGCCAGGTTCAGACGGCGAAATGCTGCTTCGTTTCTCTCAGTCGCTGGTCGTCACTTTCGCCGGCCGCGGCAGGCTGTCAGCATAACGCTCGGCGATCTTCTCCAGCACCCGCTGCCAGTCGGCTGACACCGGGCGCGTCGGATCAAAGCCGGCCTCCTGCGTGACGGCTTCGGCATCCTGGCCAGCCTCGCGGCGTGCGACGATGGCCTGATAAATCGCTTCGGACTGTTCCGCCGCCTGGCGTGCGACTTCAGCCTTCACCTTCCGGCCCGACAGGCCACTGCCATAGAGTGCCGGTCGTCCGGCCAGCGGCGGTTCAGCCGCTCCCACTCCCCGACCGGTCCGGCGTTTCGCCAGCAGGCGAACACGGGAACGTTTCTCCTGTGTCAGGCGTGGGACCTGATAGAGGAAGTCTTCTTCCTTCGTCAGCAGATGCCGGACCAGTTCGGCCAGTTTGCGGGCCACCGCCACCAGCGCGACGTTGTGTCCGCGTTTGGCCGAGACCCGCTGGTAGAGGGCGCGCAGCGGCCCGGGCGACTTGCGCAGGTGTTCGGCAGCCTCCACCGCCAGCCACCGCGCATCACTGCGGCCGGTCTTCGTGATCCGGCCGTGTCGTGCTTTCGTGTCGCCGGACTGATACGTTGAGGGAACAAGCCCGAAGTACGCTGCCAGTTGCTTCGGTCGGCTGAACCGCGTGATGTCGCCAATCGCCGCCAGCAGCCCGGCCCCGACGACGAGGGAAACGCCCGTGATCGAGAGCAGGCGATCGAGTTGCTGGCGCAGCTTCGGGCGCTCGACGACGAAAGCGGCGATCACTCCTTCCAGACCCATGGCAACGAAGTTGACGGAAGGGGCCATCCTGAAGTCAGGACGACGTCTCAGCTGAAGTGAGATGAAGCACTTTTATCCTTCGGGGCGGTTGACCAGTGCAAAAGATCGAGCCTTCGTCACTTGGTTTGAAAAGATCATTGGCCAGGCAATGTAACCAGCTGCCCCCGCCGACGAGGCTGATCTTTCAAAACGTCCACGCCATGACACAGGTGTTGCATCGCCTGCTGCGAGACGGAGTCGCCGTCAGAGAGGAAACGCTGCGCCATCTGAGTCCATATCTGACGGAACACATCAATCGCTTCGGCGTGTATGAATGGAATCCGCAGCGTGCCGTCGCTCAATTACGGGCTGGAGATTCTGCTGCCTGATTCCGGTCAGATGGGAGATAAAGAGGAAATTGCAAGCCGGTAAGTGTCAAATGGCCCGTTCCGTCAACTTCGTTGCCATGGGTCAACATGGAACACAATGCCGTCAATTTCCTCAGCTACACAGAGGATGACAAACAACCTGCTGATTGATCCGTAAAAACAACCCGGCATGCCGATGGAGGCGTCCCCGTACCCGGAACCGGGCAGGGTTGCGTGACCGATGAGCCGGCCCGCATTGACTGACAGGGGCGCCGGTAATTCAATATGGGTGATCAGGGGGCGTTGCTCGAAAAATGATTCAGGACATGACCGAACTGACAAATCACACGGGCCAGGTCTGCGGGCTGTCCTGGTCGCCCGATGGCAGCCGTTTGTGTTCGGCCTCCATGGACGGAGAGGTGCGGCTGTGGTCCGTTGACGACCTGTCGTATGCGGTCCTCAACCCGCGCGCCGGCTTTGACTCCATCGGGAGTCATGACCAGACGAAACATATGGCTTTTTCGGCCGCCTGGTCATCACACGATGACTTGATCGCTGTCAGCTTCGGGGGGCATTTCAGGGTCTGGAAAGCCGGCACGGGAGAACTGATTGAAGAAACCGAGTCACCTCCCCGCCTGCACCTCTCCTGGTCGCCGGCCGCATCAATTCTGGCAATGACCCGGATTGACAGTCTGGCAGGCGGAAACCCGCAGTATAAGGTTGAAGTGGGCAGGGTTCAGCCTCTGGAAATTCTCGCCGGGCTGACGGAAACTTTTCCCGAGATAGATGATGTCGCCTGGTCGCCGGACGGCGAGATGATCGCGACAGCCACCGGGTCCGGGGTTGCCTTGTCGCGGAAATCCTCATCAGAGCCGACAGGGTCTATCAGCGTTCAGCCCAGGGCGAACTCGGTCGTCTGGCTTTCTGACCGGACCGTCGCCGCCGGTTGTATCGACGCAAATATACGCATCTACTCCTGGCGATACGAAGATCGCTGGCCGCAGGGAATTATGGCCGAGCGGGTCCGCGTCCTGGAGGGGCATGAAAGTTACATCCACCAGCTGTCATATTCGCCGGAACAGTCTTTACTGGCATCACTTGATGATTCGGGGGAAATACACCTCTGGAGAGGTGACTCGTTAAGTCATGTCACCGCGCTGGCCGGCCTGATTGAGCGGGAGGGGGTAGTCAGATCATTGCGGCTGGCCCTTCACCCGCGCCAGCCGATCGTCGCAATCTCATGCGCCGGGCGCATCCGGCTCGCGAGAGTGAGACTTCCGGATAGCGGCAACGGACCGTCCGCGCCCGACGGAGCCGGCCGGCCGGAGTCAGAACCCCTGCCCAGGGTGCTGGCGATGGCCGGGCTGTTGCCGGAACAGAAGCCGGATTCTGACCAGATCGCCGAGCGCTGGGGGCCGGAGGCGCAGACAGATTCGCGGTTTGAATCCGCCCCCCGCCCTTACGCCTCTGAGGTGCTTGCCAGAACTCTGGCTCTCAGAAGGGTCGCTCAACTGGTTTCTGAATTTGATTCTCTGGCGGGGGAAGGGATGCAGCTCGCCTGGAGATCCCCTGAACCCTCTGAAGAGATCGAAATCGAGAAGCTGGAACTGGCCGCTTATCAGGACGACGGGGAGGCACGCGCCTCTTCACGGAGGGGGTTGTCGAGGCTTCTGTTACGCACAGCGGCTGACGGCGTGACTGAACAGAAAAGACTGCCCGCACTGGTTGCTTACGTCGCCATGGCGCATGGCAGCCGTGAAGAGGTCAGGGAAGCTTTCGGCGAGGCGAGCGAATTCTGGCGGCAGGCGGACCGCCTGGATAAGGCGCTGCGGCGGCTGGCCAGACGGATTCAGGCCCTTTACCCGGCAGGCGGGTATGAGAAGCTGGCGGAAAATATGGCCGCCGTCCTGGCCGAATTGCAGGGCGCCATGGTGCGTGCGAAACAGTTGCAGAATGATCTGAAACAAATGCGGGAGGAGACAGGTGCTATGTCTGCTGCGACGACACGTCCGGTCGAAATTTTCTACTCATACTCTCACCTGGATGAAAAATTCAGGGAAGAGTTAGTGAAACACCTGCGCCTGCTCGAGCGTCAGGGCGTCATTACAGGATGGCACGACCGCAACATCAGTGCGGGGATTGAGTGGAAGGATTCAATCGACGAACACCTTGAATCGGCCGGGATCATCCTGCTCCTCGTCAGCGCCAACTTCCTTGCCTCGGATTACTGTTATGACGTCGAGATGAAGCGGGCAATAAAGCGACACGATGAAGGAAGCGCCCGTGTCATTCCCATCATCCTGAGCAGTTGCCGCTGGCACAGTGCCCCTTTCGGAAAATTGCAGGCCCTGCCCAGGGACTCCAGGCCGATCGAAAATTGGGATCGCCCTGCCGAAGCGTACACGAATGTCGTGGAAGGAATCGAGAAAGCAATTGTGGAAATATCCAAAGTCCCTTAGATGGCCTGCCGCTGATGAGCTTGTCAGCTGCAGGTCCGATGGTCCTGCTTCTGTCACCCTTCTCCTGCAGCCTGACCGTGTACTCGTCGCCGTCGCGGTGGAAGTCCGTCACTTTCAGCCGGCAGCCGGTCGCGATCCGCGCCCCGCTATATGACAGGAAGCCGGAATCGCCCGGTCGCGGTAACTGAAATTGAAGCGTGTGGAGGGTAATCGCGTGCGTATGCCGGAGAAGTTCGTGACCACTTCAACCGACCTCGGGAACATGGGTTTCTGGGCCGAACACCGTTACTGCGGCCGGCTGGGAGGCCGCTGGTTTGCGATCGTGGGGACCGCCACCCGGGACTTCCGCGTCTTCACCCTGATCCTACAGCGGCAGGAGGGCGCGCCGGGCGTGCCACACATTGACGAGCTGGCCCTTGATCTGTCCCAGTATGATCTGTGCCCCTGCATCAGCACCTGGCATCCCGAACGGCACACGTCAAAACGTCGTAAGGCGCTGTCAGCCCGCCGGCAGAAGAAGGGGCGCGCCTGCCACTGAATTCACCCTTGAAGTCATGAGGCTGGTGGAGAGCGGAGAACCGGCCAGTCGGTTCAGAAGAAAATAGTCGTCCGGCACCGCCGGTGGCCCTCAGGAGGATTTCTCTTCACGATCGTCAGGGCCGGCACTGTTGAGCAGTTCTTCCAGCTCCTCCTTACTAAACCACTTGTAGAGCGCGCCTCTGCTCAGCCCAAGTCCCTCCTCGGCAATCCTCGTCAGGTTCGGCCCGTATTTTTTTCTGGCCTGCCTGATGAGCCATTTCTGCAACTCCTTGTGCGCCGCCTTATACCCCCCTTCGGGAATCCCCCTCAGGGGGAAAAGCTCATCAACCCCGGTCATTTCGCTCTCGGTCCTGGCCCGGAGGGTCTCGACCCACTTGTGTTCGACCGTGCTGAATTTTCTGACTTCATCGTAATGACCCTGCGCGACGCTGGGGTGGTCGGTCCTGATTGAGATCCGGCACAGATAAAGTAATGACACGACGTGCAGGTGCTGGTCGGAAATCACCGGAATGCCCCGCTGCGCCTCCTCCTGGTTGAGGTCCCTGGCGTCCAGAAATGCCTTCCGCGCCTCGGAATACCTCCCCAGCTCAAACAACGCTTCGCCCTGCAGGATCAGCGCCTCCAGCCGGCTGCGTTTGAAGCCGAGCCTGCGCGCCCTGACTTCCGCCTGCTCCGCCAGGCTCAGTGATATCTGTTCCGCGTGCGCCCCGCCCTGGTGACGCCTCGCCAGGGACTCAAGCAGGTCGGCCGTGATCAGCCACCGGCTGCTGTCCGCCGTCCTGACGGCGCGCTGCCTGCCCTCAGTATCCCTTCCCTCAGCCAGTCTCCTGATCTCCCGGATGTAGTTGAATGCCTCGGCGAAATACCCGAGGTAAACGCAGGCCAGCACCAGCTCATTGGCCGCGAGCAGCATGTACCTGAAATGGCCGACCCCCTCAAGGGCCTTGTAGGCCCCTAGGAGTTCCTCGCGGGCCTCGATCAGGCCGGCCTGCTCATGACCGGATTGCGCGCGGAGGATCCCCGCGCTGAGCGTCCGGAGATACATGTTGTAAACCAGATTCCTGCTGGGCAGCAGCATCATCTGAGCGGACCTGATCCCCAGCGTGGCGCGTGTCAGCAGCCCCCTGCTGAGGTTGATAAACCCGCTGCCGCCCGCAATGATCATGGCGGTGCGCTTCAGGTAGTAGGAATACTCGGCGGGCCTTTTCCGGGCGGCGTCCAGGTACGCCTGCAGCGCCTCGCTGTAGAACTTCCTGCTGCTCTGGTACTCCATCCTCTGCCGGTGGCACTTCGCCCGCTGCGTGCAGACCCTGGCGAGCAGCCCGTCGACGTGGTACTCCTGCTTCTTCAATTCGTCCTTGAAGTCGGGTACGTCCCCGTACGATTTCAACCTGTCCTTCAGTTTGCGGATGCCCTCGTAAAGCCTTTCCACGACTTCGAGCGACTTCGGGATCTCATCCCTCCTGTACAACTCATTCGAGTAGGCGTGCAGGTATGCCAGCCTGTTCTTGAACAGCCTCAGCGCCTGCGCGGTGGGGGGGCCCGGAACCAAGGTGTTCTCAACGAATGCGCCGGCGTCGAATTCAAGTGACCTGACCATCTTCGCCCCACGATCCAGTATCTTCTCGCTCAGGTCGGTCGGCACCTGATCGAAGTAGTCATCAAGGCTGGCATACAGCATGATTTCCGCGCGCAGGAGGGCGTAAAGAACCTCGTCCGCGGGGGGCTCATCCGGCAGAAGTTTTTCCCAGCACTCCCTCACCAGAGACAGCAGGCTGTCGATCCGGTTTCTCTCCTCGAGTACTTTCCCCTTTCTGAGCAGACTTCTCAGTTCCTCGGTCTCCCTGATCATCCCCTCGACCAGCGCATCCGGCACTAACAGGTCGCCCATGTTTTCTTCTCCTGTTGAATCGTTGTTGAACAAAAAACCATTTTTTCAGTTGCAGACGTTGTCATCCAAGCGGTGGAAATCAGTGATTGTTTCAATAACCTTGTTAGGCGTCGGTGGTATATCAGTGTGTGCGGGAAGTTACCAGAGGAACGATTGATTGTAAAGTTACTAAAGTGACGATTTATCAGTACTGAGTGTGGAGGAAAGTATACATCTTCAGTAGAATCAATATTTTACATCAAAAAGTTCTTGACCTGAAAATCAGGAGTGGTACTGTACCGCCAGCACGAGATAGTTACCACGCAGATAGTACACACTGACATCAGGCGGTGTGATTAACATTCCAATCACAGGAGTAAAACGATGAGAAACCTGCTTATCAATGAAGACCGGTTTTCCGACCCGGCATCGCTGCTGGTGGTGAGGGGCAGGGAAATCAACATCTCGGCTTCAGACCCCGAGGAGACCCGTTATGCAGAACTCGAGTGGATGCAGGTGATCGCCCTGGAGGAGAGATCGGCAGACGAGTCTGACAAATCGGCGTGGCCCATTCGCGGCAACGACATCTATTAACACTAACCCCCACGACCGCCGCCAGCCAAGGCGGCGGTCGTGGGGTGACCACCCGCTTTACCCGGCAGACCCGGTTCATCCGACCCACGAGGGAATGCCGCCCGGCTCGCAGGAAAGTTCTCGTCACTCGTCAAAGGGAGAACTCAGCTATGAAACCTGAATTCGGCAATTATTACGATAACGTGCAGGCCCTGACGCTCGCACTGCTGTCGCTGAAGAACGGCGACGTTGCCGACGCCCTGCTGATCATCGAAGAACTCCGCTCGCACATCCTCGAATCGGGGGAGCGGAAGAGCATTGAATGGCTCCTCCCCGAGGTCGAGTCGGCTTTGCAGTTCGGACGCTACCTGGAAATTTCCGCCTGACTCAACAACTCAGGCACTAACATGTCAGTACCCGTTACACCCGTCCCGCACCTGTCATCAATACCGTCCCAGAGAGCGAGGAGTTTATGATGCTGCACCTCATTCCGCTCATGCTGATTTCGATTCTCGCCGTCATGGACAACAACCTGGCTGGCGCCCTGATCGTCTTCAGCAAGGCGACACTCACCGTGGTTGACTACTGGATCATCATCCAGAAGAAAAAGCTTCACGACCAGGAGAGAGGCTTCAGAAATCACGAACAGAAGAATTCAGAGCCGGACGTCAGAAAAAATGACCGTCAGGAAGACGGGCCGGGCGGCTGAGTGTCAGAAATTGGGGGTGGAGAGAGGGACGGCTCTCGTATCTCCCCAATCCCCGGGCGCCGGATGCCGTACATCATCCGGCGCTCAGGCCGAAACCCCGACCTGAGCCAAAGCAATTCTGCGGCGCCTGTTTTCCCAATCATCACAACTCACCTTCCCTGGAAGCAGCCGAAAAACCTCATTCGAATTCACACGCGCACCCCGCTCAGGACGAGAACAAAGCAACCGGCAGTCATTGATGAAAAGGTCAACTGAGAATCTGCTTTGATCACCAGAGTTTTGCCTCTCCCTTCAGAACCCCGGACACACCACTCCTGATTCCGCCCCATGGGGCGGCCAGGTTCAGCCGGGGA